>ERZ857629.100-NODE-100-length-130749-cov-11.689802_pt1 | contig 130749 bp, 101 predicted proteins | sample MGYA00519700_ERZ857629 | MGnify/ENA primary metagenome ERZ857629 (study PRJEB31778, sample SAMEA3449351) | human gut metagenome | biome: human gut; feature: human-associated habitat; material: faeces | place: United Kingdom | collected 2010/2012 ... | reverse complement strand
TTTAAAAATTTAAGTTCGCAGAGTCGTCCCTGCTTGAAGGCGAATATAGAAATAAAAACTGAGAAAAACCTAAAGAAACGGCTATTCTAATAAAGAAATGTGTGTTTTGACGCAAAATTATTTACGTTAACTCCAGTAAGTCGACCTCTAAAGCTCAAGCGCTGCGCCGAGCTCGATGGGGCGGCTCGCTTGCGCTTGACTTTTAGCAATCAGCAGCATTCCCGTCCGACCAAACCCGTATCTCGGTGGACAAAACGATGTTGCCGTCGTAAGACGAAAAAGGGTCGGACCGAAAGTTTCGGACCGACCCGTAGAAATCTGAGAATCTGTTATTAGAACAGGAGTGCTACACCGACGTAGAACTGATTCTGGGTTCTGGTGGTGTTGTCGACTGTTGTGCGGTTCATTAGACCGAAGTCGTAGCCGAGAGAGATGCGGAATGTATTCTTTAAGTCTACTCCCAAGCCGCCGCCTAAGAAGATGTTTCCCCTCTTGTAGTCGGAAGCGTCGCCATCGTCGTCCTTAGCGTAGTTATCGTAGTTAGTAGTCTTGCTTTGTCCCAAGACTGTAGCGGTAACATCGGTCTTCGATGTCAGACCTAATGAGAATGTAGGACCTGCGAAAGCGAATACGCTGAAATCCCTGTTGATTTTGTATTTAAAATTTGCGAATACCGGAACGGCGAGATAAGTCTCGTTAGTCTTGCTCGTAGCGTTCGCCAGATGAAGGCTACCTATATTCACATCTCCTGACTGCTCTCCGTGAAGGTATGAGAACTTCACGCCGGCATCCAGACCGAAGCCCTTCGCGATAGGAAGAGTGTACATGCCCTGAACATAGAAACCATTTGAACACCAAGAGTTTTCGGTAGAAGTGTTACTAACCTTGTAGACGGATTTGGTGGCATCGTTAAGATAACCGGCACCTACTGAAACCTGTGCGGAAGCGCTTAATGAGATGGCGGCCAGCGCTACGACCGATAGGATTACTTTTTTCATTTTTAGCTTTATTATAGTTCAAACAAAAAAAGGGCTAACCATCATAGGTTGACCCTTTTGTGATTCCGGCGCGACTCGAACGCGCGACCCACAGCTTAGAAGGCTGTTGCTCTATCCAACTGAGCTACGGAACCATCCGCAAAAATAGGACTGCAAATATAAGTGTTTTTTTTGAATAATTGAGTAAATTTGCGCCTGCTATGTATACTATTTTGGAAAAAGATATGCTGACACCGACAATTTGTCGTATGAAAGTGTCGGCTCCAAGAATTGCCGAGGCCGCTAAGCCCGGACAATTTCTTATAGTAATAGATAATCCTAAGGGCGAACGCATTCCGCTCACCATTAGCGATTACGATGCTGCTGCAGGGACGGTCGACATAGTCACGCAAAGTGTCGGGGCTTCCACTATGAAGATAGTCGCGAAGAATCCGGGCGATAGTTTCAGTGATGTCGTCGGACCTTTGGGCAAACACTCCGATTTCATCGACTTGGCCCCTGAAGAGCTTAAGAATCTGTCATTTGTCTTTATCGCCGGAGGCGTGGGCACTGCTCCCGTCTATCCTCAGGCCAAATGGCTGCACGAGCACGGCGCACACGTAGAAGTGATAATTGGCGCGAGAAATAAAGAGCTCCTCATATACACCGAGCAGATGGAAAAGGTATGCGACAAGCTGCACATCTGCACCGACGACGGTTCCGTGGGCTTTCACGGCGTGGGCACGGCCTTACTCGAAAAGTTAGTCGTGGAAGGCACCCATTTCGACAGGGCGGTAGCGATCGGCCCTATGATAATGATGAAGTTCAGCACGCTGACTTGTAAAAAGTTAGGCATACCTATAGTGGTTAGTCTCAATACTCTTATGGTAGACGGTACAGGTATGTGCGGAGCCTGCCGCGTAAGTGTGGGAGGACAGATGAAGTTCGCGTGTGTGGACGGACCGGAGTTCGACGGCTATTTGGTAGATTTCGATGAGGCGATGCGTCGCCAGGGACAATATAAGGCAGAAGAGGCTGCTGCGAAAGAAAAGATATGGTAACACCGAGAGTGAAATTAAGGGAGCAAGACCCTGAAACGCGGGCGCATAACTTCGACGAAGTGTGCCTGGGATTTAATCTGGAAGAAGCGCAGACGGAAGCCGCGCGATGCCTTCACTGTAAGAACCCCCGCTGCGTAGCTGCCTGTCCTGTAGGCATCGACATTCCGTCATTCATAGCGAAGATAAAGCTCGGGGACATCCCTGCCGCAGCTGCGGTCATCGCTCGCGACTCCTCACTTCCGGCTGTTTGCGGAAGAGTCTGTCCGCAGGAAAGCCAATGCGAAGGCAGTTGCGTGCTTGGCATAAAGGGCGAAAGCGTCTCCATCGGAGGCCTGGAGCGGTTCACTGCCGATTACTGTGCCGAAAATGACTGCGCTCCGCAGGTGGAAGTGGAAAAATTGGCCGATGCACCGAAGGTGGCCGTGGTCGGTTCCGGACCTGCAGGGCTCGCTTGTGCGGGCGATTTGGCCAAATCGGGCATAAAGGTCAAGGTCTTCGAGGCCCTGCACCGATTGGGCGGCGTGCTCGAGTACGGCATTCCTGAGTTCCGTCTGCCGAAAGACACTGTGCTGAAAAGAGAAATCGACGCGCTGGTGGCTCTGGGAGTGGAATTTGAAACGAACGTCATCATCGGTCGCACACTGACCATAGACGAGCTCTTCGAAAAGGAAGGCTACGACGCGGTCTTCGTGGGAAGCGGTGCGGGACTTCCGAAATTTATGGGCATCCCCGGCGAGAATTTCAACGGCGTCTTTTCGGCCAATGAGTTCCTGACCCGTAACAACCTGATGAAGGCCTACCGCGACGACTATATGACCCCTATTCGCAAGGGAGGCAAGGTCTGCGTGGTCGGAGGGGGAAATGTGGCTATGGACGCTGCCAGAACGGCGCTGCGCTTAGGCGCCGACGTGCATATCGTCTACAGACGTACCGAGAAGGAACTTCCTGCTCGCCGCGAAGAAGTGCATCACGCTAAAGCCGAGGGCATTCAGTTCGAGATGCTTACGAATCCGGTGGAGGTATTGGCCGATGAAAAGGGAAATGTGCGAGCCCTTCGCTGCATCCGAATGGAACTCGGCGAACCGGACGAGAGCGGTCGTCGCAAACCTGTGCCGATAGAGAATTCCGAATTCGAAATATCTGCCGACACTGTAATAATGGCGCTCGGAACATCGCCGAACCCGCTGATCGTCAGCACGACATCCGGTATGGAGGCCAATCGTCGCGGAGGCATCGTGGCTTCTGAAAACGGAGCCACCACCCGCGAGGGAGTCTTCGCCGGCGGAGATGCCGTTACCGGTGCGGCTACGGTGATTCTGGCTATGGGCGCAGGAAGAAAAGCCGCAGCGGCTATAAAGGAATACCTTAAAGTTTGATTCGTTTCTGAGAGGTAATCATAGAGATGGCTCCCAGAGCGGCAAGCATCAGGGAGCGTGTCTCGTGAGTGAGAGTGGCGAAAAGAATGCCTATTTCCCAACTTGAGCCATAAATGGATGACAGGGCTATGGCCACGAAGTAGTGGTATGCCCCGAATCCTCCCGGAACGGGGAGAATGGCGGATAGGTTACCTACGGCCGATATAAATAGGGCATCCGTAAAGTTAAGCGAGGACAGTACCGGAATGGCCTTGAATACCCAGAAGCACATCATTACATAGGCGAGCCAGATAAAAATGGTGAGCAGGATGAACTCCGTCTTGTGATGTATCTTTCCGAATGCCTTGAATCCCTCGAGGATGCCATCTATCCAGTCTGCTATCTGCTTGAAGATAGGGTATTTGTCCTTTAGTTTATTAGTTAGGTAGATAAAACCTATGCCGGCTACGATCAGTGCCAGAAGTATGAGGATAAGTCCGGAGGTGAATTTGCCGGCTATCTTTTTCGCGACATTCTCGAGAAGCCAGGAAGCGATGTCGGAAGAGTTCAGGACGACTGCCAATATGACCAAGACTACTACCATCACCATATCCCAGGTCTTTTCCATAAAGATGGAGCCTATTGTCTTGTCGTAGGGGGTCTTTTTATCCGTGGCAGCTCCGCATCTTACGAAAAAGCTGACCCACGGAACTCCGAGGCTCACCAGATTGCCTATGTTGCTGGCATCCCACAGGGTCTTTCGGCTCACCTTAGGGTTTATGGGCACCATAATCAGTCTCCATCTTTCATTTCGTGCTACCAGCGCCAGGAAAGCGCAGGTTAGCGAAAGCAATACATAGCCCCATCTCGTCTCTTGAAATGCGTCTATGAAAATATCCCAACTGATTTCTTTAAGTGCCAGGTATATTAAAAAAGCCGTTAGACAGGCTGCAAATACGTATTTTAGTACATTTAGTGTTTTCTTCGACATAATTGCTGCAAATTTAACATAAATTTTATGTACTTTTGTTAGTTTGGTGTGGAAATCTATTTTAAAGATTAAACTCGAATATATGAAATCTATATTAGGAATAGGAAATGCCCTTACGGATATCCTGGCAGTATTGCCGGATGAGACATTGTTAAAGACATACCATTTGCCTAAAGGCAGTATGCAGCACGTGGACATGGAGACCGGAGACAAGATCTGGCAGGCGCTCAAACCGCTTGGCGTCAAGTATGTAGCCGGTGGCAGTGCGGCGAATACCATCACTTGTACTTCCATTTTCGGAATGCCGTCCAGCTTCATAGGTAAAATCGGAGACGATGAACTTGGCCTGCTTTTCAAGAGCGACCAGGAGCAGTATGGAGTAAATACGATGCTTCTGAAGAGCGAGCATTCCAGCGGAAGAAGTATGGTTTTCGTGAGCGGCGGTAATGCCGAGCGTACGTTTGCCGTCTATCTGGGAGCTGCTTTGGATTTGGTTCCGGAAGATTTGAAACCGGACTATTTCGAAGGTCATGACTATTTCCACATCGAAGGCTATCTGGTGCAGAATCAGGCTCTTATCAGGAAGGCGGTGGAATTGGCCCACGACGCAGGGTGCATAATCTCCCTGGATATGGCTTCATATAATGTCGTCGAGAGTAACAATGCATTCCTTCACGACATCATAGACCGCTATGTCGATATAGTTTTCGCTAACGAGACAGAGGCGAAGGCGTTCACGAAACTCTCCGACCCTAAGGAATCGCTCGAAGAGATATCCACGCATTGTAAGATAGCCGTGGTGAAGGTGGGTAAGGATGGCTCTTGGGTAAGGTCTGGCGACGAGGAGTACCAGATTCCTGCTTGGCCTGCAGAACCGGTAGATGCTACTGGCGCGGGAGATACCTATGCGGCAGGCTTCCTCTATGCCCATTCTCTGTGTATGCCGCTGAAGGTATGTGGAGAGATAGGCTCCATCATCGCGGCGAAGGTGGTTGAGGTGATTGGCACTAAGATGGATGTCAACAGATGGAAGGAGGCTGACAAGCAGATAAGTCAGCTCATTGAACAAAATCGCAAGGCATAATGAATCCTTTTGTAGAATTGGCCAGGAAAATTTCGCTGGCGCGTCATCGCTCGAAGGTCCCACACGCGATCTGCCCTCTTTCGAAGTGTAAGGAGGCCGTGGTGCTGGTAGATGGGACCAAGCCGCAGGTGCAGGAGTGCGTCGACGCTGCCAATGCCTTTTTCTCGGCAAGACATATAAATTGTAGAATTTTCGTAATCAATACTTTGAAGGAGTTTGCGGGGAGCTCTGTGGCCGGCGCGCAGCTCTTGACTCGGAAGAATGTGAAGTGGTATGGACGGTCCAAGCGCTCGAAAAAACATCCTTGCGTGAATGCGGGGGAGGACTTGCTGATAAATCTCGCCGGACCGGAGAACTTTACGGCCTACTATGCGTCGGTATGCTCTAAGGCCAAGTTCAAGGTGGGAGTGTACGATACGAAGGCGCAGTTGTTCGACTTGTTGGTGTCGCACACCGAAAATTATTCGCAGAAACAGGTTTTCTTACAAATTAGTAATATAATTAGTTCCGTAATATGAAACAGTTTTTGGGTACGGCATTGAAGGGTTTCGGAATGGGCGCCGCTAACGTGGTGCCGGGTGTGTCCGGAGGTACCATAGCCCTTATCACGGGTATATACTCACGTCTTATCGCAGCTATCAGCGCATTCGCTTCCGTAAGCATTTGGAAGCTCTTATTTAGGGGAGATTTCAAACAATGGTGGAAAGAGGTGGACGGAAATTTTCTGGTGGCACTTTTCGTAGGATTGGTAGTCAGTATCTTGACACTGGCTAAGGTTGTTACTTGGGCTTTGGTCGAGTATCCGGTCATTACTTGGGCCTTTTTCTTCGGATTGATAATCGTATCGGCGTTCTATATGCTTATGGACATAAAGGATAAAAGGCTTAAGGATGTCTTATGGATTATTATAGGAATAGCACTTGGACTCGCTTTCTGCTTCCTAACCCCTACTCATACTCCCGAGACGAGCTGGTTCTATTTCGTCAGTGGCGCCGTGGCTATATGTACTATGATCCTTCCGGGTATTTCAGGCAGCTTTATCCTTCAGATCTTCGGAAACTACGACATCATAATGAAATCGCTGGACGTATCGGCCTTGAATTGGTCCGTGCTGGTGCCGTTTGCTCTGGGCGCGATAGTGGGAATCGTGGCTTTTTCGAAATTTCTGAAATGGCTACTGTCTCGCTACGAAAGACAGACTATGCTTCTGCTCGTGGGATTCGTTTTGGGAACTATGCTTAAGATATGGCCGTGGGCCGATATGGAAGCGGTAAGCGCCGCAGGACACGGGCTTCAAATCGTGGAGGCCATAATCGCTATGGCCGTGGGTGTAGGATTGGTGGTCTTAATCCAGAGCTTGTCGAAAAAACAAGAATCTAACACGGATTGTCAAAAATAAGTGCTATCTTTCGCAAAAGATAAAAACAGTATATTATGTCATTGAATAAAGTAATGTTAATCGGTAATGTGGGAGGGGAGCCTTCCGTTCGTTACCTTGAGGGAAATGCTAAGGTCGCTTCTTTTACACTCGCTACTACAGAGCGTTATAAGGACCGTAACGGAGAAACGCGTGATAACACCGAGTGGCATAACATCGTGGCTTGGAGAGCTACGGCCGATGTCGTGGAGAAGTTCGTGCATAAGGGAACTCAGCTCTATGTAGAGGGAAGGCTTCGCACGAGAAACTACACCGACCAGCAGGGAAACAAAAAGTACGTGACGGAGATCACGGCTGACACCATCCAGCTTTTAGGCCGCAAGTCCGATAATGAATCCTATCAGGCCGCACCTCAGCAGGCACCTGCGCCTCAGCAGCCTGCGAAGCCGACGTATCAGCCTCCTGTAAGCAACGCTCCGGTACCTGAACCACAGGGCTTCGACGGGGGAGACGGAACTGATGACCTTCCATTCTAGATAATAAGAAAATAGCTGACCGAGCGGTCAGCTATTTTCTTACTTGATGTTAGGCTCTTCGAGTCCGAGATGCTCTTTTCTGTCGAGCGCCTTAAGATAAAGGGCTACGATTAAGGCGAGAACTCCGAATCCCGCGAAGATTATAAGCGGCGTGGTGTAGTTATAAGGAATGAGCGCCGCGCCGGCTTGCTTGGCAGCGATTACTGCCGCATTGGTGGCGTTAGACGACTCGAGCACACTTCCGATAAGTTTCGGAACGAAACAAAGACCTATGTTCTGCACCCAGAAAATCAAGCAATAAGCCGAACCGAGAATCTTCTCGTCGATAATCTTAGGAACTGAAGGCCAGAGGGCTGCAGGAACCAGCGCGAAGCTGATGCCGAGAAGCACGATGGTCGCGTAGGCTAACAGCTTGCTTCCGGTTGCAGGAAGAGCAAATGCGAATACCAAGTGGCAGATAATGAGCAGGAATGCTCCGTATATCAGCATAGTGGCACCCTTGCCCTTCTTGTCGAGGAATGCTCCGAGGAAAGGAGTGATGAAGGCTGCTCCGATAGGGAACCATCTGAAGATGTTGGAAGCCGCCTCCGGTGCTATTCCGTTAAGGTTGCACTGGAGCATATTGGCCCCGTAACGCTGGAATGGGAAAATGGCCGAATAGTAGAGAACGCACAGAAGCGCCACTACCCAGAAGCTGCGCGAAGAAAGGATCTTGCCCAAATCGGCGACTTTGAACTCGTCCTCAGGGTCGCTCTCGGCAGTCTTTTCGCCGGCAGCGATGAGCTGTGCGTCGAACTTCCTATCCATCACCGAGAACACGAGGAAGTTAATCAGACCGATGAGCAGCAGGCAAGTGCATATTCCTACCGGCGCTGCGATGGTGCCCAGCTTGTTTGCGATGATCGGGCTGATTGAGAAAATCGCGAACACACCCACGCGCGCGATAGCCATCTCGATACCCATCGCCAGCGCCATCTCCTTGCCCTTGAACCATTTGGCCAATGCCTTCGAAACCGTCGTTCCTGCCATCTCACAACCGCAGCCGAATACCATAAATCCGAGCGATGCGAGCTTGGCGCTTGCCGGCATGCTCGTCCACCAAGAGCCGAGCCAAGCCTCAAATGCAGAACCCGTGAACCAATCACTTACTGCATAGAACTTTATAAGTGCACCCGCGAACATCAGGGATGTGGAAAGGATACCGGTGAAACGGATGCCCATCTTATCCAGGATGATTCCGGCCAATATCAGGAATCCGCATACGTTAAGTATGTACTCTGAACTGGCGTATGTGCCATAAACATTTGGAGTCCAGCCTTTTTCGGCTTCGACGAGGGCTTGGATAGGGGACATTACGTCCACGAACATATACCCGAAGAACATTGCAAGTGCAATGAGAATCAAGACAGCCCAGCGAGCTGTAGGCTTGTCGTTGATAAATCGATAGATTTTCTCTGCCATTTATATTATTATTTAGTTTTTTCCAAAGAGGAACTGCGAATTTACAGAAATTATTCAAAATAAAGTAGTAAATTCGCGGACTATGTCGCAATTGTTAGATAGAATAAATACTCCATCAGATATTAAAAGCCTTAATATGGACGAGCTTCGCCAGTTATGTGCGGAGATTCGCTCCTATATGGTGGAGGTTTGTTCGGATAATCCGGGCCATTTGGCATCCAGCCTGGGAGCCGTCGAACTGATAGTGGGCGTGCATTACGTGTATGACACCCCTGACGATAAATTCGTGATAGATGTAGGGCATCAGGGATATGCCCATAAGATATTGACTGGTAGAAGGGAAGAATTCCGCACCCTGCGCGAGAAGGGCGGAATCAGCGGCTTCCCGAATATGAAGGAAAGCAAGTGGGACGCATTCGGCGTAGGTCATTCATCCACATCCATAAGTGCCGCACTCGGATATGCCGAGGCTGCCCGCATCTTGGGAAATGGTGCGAAGAGCGTGGCCCTCATCGGCGATGGTGCCCTTACGGGCGGATTGGCCTATGAGGCTATGAACAATGCCGGCGTGAGTAAATCCGACCTGCTTATTCTCCTGAATGATAATAATCAATCCATCGACAAGGCTGTGGGCGGAGTGCACAAGCATCTTTTGCACATAACGACGAGCGAGAGCTATAACTCCCTGAAGAATAGGGCGTGGGATATTATCGGCGATAACTGCTTCAGAGGTTTCTTGCAGCGTTGGATACGCTCGCTGAAATCGTGGATCGTGAAGAGTCGCGGAGGAGACTTGTTCGAGGCAATTGGCCTGAGATATTTCGGACCTATCGACGGTAACGACATCGAACAGGTGGTGCTAACCCTCAAGAAGTTGAGGGAATTGAAGGGGCCTCGCGTCCTGCACTGCATCACGACTAAGGGAAAGGGTTACGCTCCGGCTGAAAAGGACCCTATGATTTGGCACGCACCGGGCCGTTTCGACCCCGCCACGGGTGAGAGAAAGGTATTCAAATATCCGGTTCCGCGTTACCAAGACGTGTTCGGAGAGGTGTTGTGCGATTTGGCCGAGAAAAACCCCGATGTCATCGGAATCACTCCGGCGATGTCGAGCGGTTGTGGTATGGTGGAGTTCTCGAAACGCTTCCCGTCCCGTTTTTTCGATGTTGGAATCGAGGAGGAGCACGCCGTGACATTCTCTGCGGGGCTTGCTGCCGCCGGCCTGCGTCCGTTCTGCAATATCTACTCATCGTTCTCGCAACGCGCTTATGACCAGATAGTTCACGATGTGGCGCTCCAGAGTCTTCCGGTCGTGCTCTGTTTTGACAGGGCCGGGCTTGTGGGCGAAGACGGTGCCACGCATAACGGGGCCTTCGATATGGCCGCCTACAGAAGCATCCCTAACTGTATAATCGCCGTTCCTTCTAACGAGTTGGAACTCAAGAATATGATGTATTCGGCGCTAAAGAATCCTACGGGCCCTTATATAATAAGGTATCCGCGCGGGCTTGCAGAGGGCGTGGAATTCAGAACTGCCGACTACTCGCTTCTTCCTCTAGGCCAATCCGTCTGCCTGCGCCGTGGCCATAAAGTCGCCGTAGTGGCTCTCGGGCATTGCGTAAATCGCGCGATGGAGGCTTCTGCCGCTTTCCCGGACGCAGTGGGAGTATATGATTTCCGATTCCTTAAGCCAATCGACACTTCCCGTCTCGACGAAATCTCCGAGAGCTACGAGACCGTGCTCACCATAGAGGACGGCTCCATAAAGGGAGGTCTTTATGGAGCGGTGTGTGAGTATATGGAATCGAAGGGCTACGGTATCAAGGTGCAGGGCATAGGCATACCGGACGAGTTCATTTTCCAAGCCGCACAGGGTGAGCAGAGGGCGTATTGTGGTATGGATAAGGAGGGAATAGAAAGCGTTTTGAAAAAACTGATATGAATTTTTTAAAAAGATTTTTGTAATTTCAAAAAGTTCATTATCTTTGCAATCCCTTTCGGTTATGCCGTGGGGAATTGACATACAAATTTGCCGATGTAGCTCAGTTGGCCAGAGCACGTGATTTGTAATCTCGGGGTCGAGGGTTCGAATCCCCCCATCGGCTCGCAGTGCCAGCGAGTAATTGGCATATAAGGGCAAGTACCAGAGTGGCCAAATGGGGCAGACTGTAAATCTGCTGGTTATACCTTCGGTGGTTCGAATCCATCCTTGCCCACCATAAAAGGAGTAAATCCTCCATGCGGGGTTCGTATAATGGCTATTATGCCAGCCTTCCAAGCTGGAAATGGGAGTTCGATTCTCCTACCCCGCTCCAAAAAAGCCGATGTAGCTCAGGGGTAGAGCGCATCCTTGGTAAGGATGAGGTCATGAGTTCAATTCCCATCATCGGCTCTTTTTGTGTATTGTAAAGTGTAACTTGGTTTTTTGATAAAACTTTAAACATAATATTATGGCAAAAGAAGTATTTAAGAGGGAGAAACCTCATGTTAACATTGGTACAATTGGCCATGTTGACCACGGTAAGACGACTCTTACCGCTGCCATCACTAAGGTTTTGGCAGAAAAAGGTTTGAGCGAAGCTAAGTCTTTCGATCAGATCGATAATGCTCCGGAAGAGAAAGAGCGTGGTATTACCATTAACACCGCACACGTTGAGTATCAGACCGCTAATCGTCACTATGCGCATGTCGATTGTCCAGGTCACGCCGACTATGTGAAGAACATGGTTACTGGTGCCGCTCAGATGGATGGTGCTATCCTCGTAGTTGCTGCTACTGATGGTCCTATGCCTCAGACTAACGAGCACGTTCTTCTTGCAAAGCAGGTTAACGTACCTAAGATGGTAGTTTTCCTTAACAAGGTTGACCTTGTTGAAGATGAGGAGATGCTTGAGCTCGTAGAGATGGAGGTTCGTGACCTTCTTAACAAATACGACTTCGACGGTGACAACGCTCCTGTTATCCGCGGTTCAGCTCTTGGTGCTCTTAACGGAGAGCCTAAGTGGGAAGAAAAGGTAATGGAACTTATGGACGCTGTTGATACATACATTCCGCTTCCTGTTCGTGAGAACGAGAAACCATTCCTTATGCCTATCGAGGATATCTTCTCTATCACTGGTCGTGGTACTGTTGTTACAGGACGTATCGAGACAGGTACTATCCACGTTAACGATCCTGCAGAAATCGTTGGTTTCAGCGACAAGCCTAAGCAGACAGTCGTAACAGGTGTCGAGATGTTCCGTAAACTCCTTGATCAGGGAGAGGCTGGTGATAACGTAGGTCTTCTTCTCCGTGGTATCGACAAGAAGGATGTTAGACGTGGTGAGGTTATCGCTAAACCTGGTTCTATCACTCCTCACACTCACTTCCTCGGACAGATCTATGTGTTGAAGAAAGAAGAGGGTGGTCGTCACACTCCTTTCCACAACAAATATCGTCCTCAGTTCTTCATCCGTACCCTCGATGTAACTGGTGAGATTACTCTCCCAGCTGGCGTTGAAATGGTTATGCCTGGTGATAACGTTGAGATCGACGTTAAACTTATTACTCCAGTTGCACTTAACGAAGGTCTTCGTTTCGCTATCCGCGAGGGTGGACGTACAGTAGGTGCCGGTCAGGTAACTAAGATTCTCGACTAATTCTATAAAGGTGGATTCATTTTCGGATGGGTCCACCTGATTTAGGGGAATAGAACAAGGGTAGTTCAGCGGTCTCCAAAACCGTCGATGTGGGTTCGAATCCTGCTTCCCCTGCAAAGATCAAAGGTTACGCTTTGATTGTTGTTTAACAGACACGGCTTTCCGCTTCCAATCTGTCGTGTCCATTAAATGTAAAGATGGGTAAGTTTACAAATTATTTTAAAGAGTCTTTTGTAGAGCTAACTAAGAAGACTTCGTGGCCAAGCTGGAGCAAACTTCAGAGTTCTGCTATTCTGGTTATAGTCACTACGGTTATTCTTGCAGTTGTGCTCTGGCTTATAGACCTCGCTTTCCAATCTCTGATGTCTGTAATCTATACATTGTAATTATCGTACTCTATGGGCGAAATGAAATGGTATGTTCTGCGGACGGCAGGCGGAAAGGAAAAAAGGGCTGCAGAATATCTCCAAAAGGAAATAGAAAGAAGTGGCCTTACATCTCAAGTAGGACAGGTGCTCGTACCTGTTAAGAAGGAGGTAGTTACTCGTAATGGCAAGCGTGCAGTGGCCGATAGGTTGTTGTACCCTGGCTATGTTCTTATACAGTGTGAACTCTGCGCTAAACTTGAGAACATCATCCGCAATCTCGTTCCGGGAATGTCAGGTTTTCTGACAGAAAAGAAGACCATCGGTACCCAAAGCGAGCGTGTCCCTGTGCCGATTCGTGAAGAAGAAGCTCAGATGATACTCGGTATCCAGGACGAAAACGCCGACAGTGCTGCACAGACAGTAGTCAACTACGAAGTAGGCGAATCTGTGAAGATTACTGACGGTCCTTTCGCAGGATTCAGCGGTACGATAGATGAAATTTTAGAAGACAGAAGCAAAGTGAAGGTCAGTGTCGTAATTTTCGGCAGAAAAACAGGGCTCGAGCTCAGCTTTACACAAGTAACAAAAGAATAACAAATTATTATGGCAAAAGAAATTACCGGATATATCAAGCTTCAGATCAAAGGTGGAGCTGCTAATCCAGCACCTCCGGTAGGACCAGCGCTTGGTTCAAAAGGCCTTAACATTATGGACTTCTGCAAGGCTTTCAATGCAGCTACGCAGGCACAGGCAGGAAAGGTTCTTCCTGTAGTCATTACAGTCTATAATGACAAGTCTTATACCTTTGAAGTAAAACAACCACCAGTTGCAGTTTCTCTTAAGGAAGCAGCTCATATTACTACTGCATCAGGAGAGCCTAACCGTAACAAAGTGGCTTCCATTACCTGGGATCAGGTTAAGGAGATCGCAGAAGGCAAGATGCCTGACTTGAACTGTTTCACCATCGCTTCAGCCATGAAGATGGTAGCAGGTACGGCGAGAAGTATGGGTATCACTGTTACAGGTGATTTTCCTAAGGATATCTAATAAAGAGACAAGCATTATTTATGAGCAAGTTAACAAAAAATCAAAAAGCTGCGTTGGCTGCATATGAGCCATCAAAGGCATACTCTCTATCTGAGGCTTGTGGTCTTTTGAAAAGTGTTACATACACTAAGTTTGACGCTTCAGTAGAACTCGCCGTTAACCTCGGCGTCGATCCTCGTAAGGCTAATCAGATGATCCGTGGCGTGGTTACCCTTCCTAACGGAACAGGTAAGACCGTGCGCGTCCTCGTTCTTTGTACTCCTGATAAGGAGGAAGAGGCTAAGGCAGCAGGCGCTGACTATGTAGGTCTTGACGAGTACTGTGAGAAAATCAAGAACGGTTGGACAGACGTTGACGTTATCATCTGTACTCCTTCAGTTATGGGTAAAGTCGGTGTTCTCGGTAAGGTTTTGGGTCCTCGCGGACTTATGCCTAACCCTAAGACCGGTACCGTAACTATGGAAGTCGGAAACGCCGTTAAGGATGTTAAGGGCGGTAAGATCGACTTCAAGGTAGACAAGACCGGTATCGTTCACACAGCTATCGGTAAGGTATCATTCACTCCGGAGCAGATTCAGCAGAACGCTGCAGAGGTTATCAATGCTATCAGCAAGCTTAAACCTCAGTCTTTGAAGGGTAACTATATGTTAGGTGCTTCTATTTGCAGCACTATGAGTCCTGGTATTAAAATTGACTTGAAGGCATTCCTTAATGGTGCTGAGTAATAATTCAATATTATGAAGAAAGAACTTAAAAATCAAATTATTGAAAGCATCTCAGCGCAACTGGGCGAGTATCCTGATTTCTATATTACAGACATTTCCGGTCTTAATGCAAGTCAGACTACAAAGCTTCGTCGTGAGTGCTTTAATCAAGGTGTAAAACTTTGTGTTGTAAAGAACACTCTTTTCAATCACGTTATTTCTGCAAGCGAGAACGAGGAGATTAAATCCCTCACATCGGCTCTCGTAGGTAACACGGCCATTATGTACACTAACGTACCTTCGGCTCCTGGAAAGCTTATCAAAAAGCTTCTTAAGGACGGTTTCACCAAGCCGGTCGTAAAGGGTGCTTATGTACAGGGTTGCGCTTATCTCGGAGAAGACAAACTCGATCAGCTCGCAGCTATCAAGACTAAGGATGAACTCATCGCCGATATCATCGGACTTCTTCAGTCTCCTATGCGTAACGTGCTTTCTGCTCTTCAGAATGCTGCTGAAGGAAAGGCAGAAGATGAAAAAATCGCTTCGGCTCCAGCTCCTGTAGCTGCTGAGGCAGAATAAAAAGTATTATTAATAATTAAAAAAAAGATAAAGATTATGGCAGACGTTAAAGCCCTCGCAGAAGAGTTGGTAAACCTTTCTGTAAAAGATGTTCAGGAACTTGCACAGGTTCTTGAGGAAGTATATGGTATCAAACCTGCAGCTGCTGCTGTTGTTGTAGCTGCTGATGGTGGTAATGGTGCTGCAGCTGAGGCTGAGCAGACTGAGTTCGATGTAATTCTCAAGTCAGCTGGCACAGCTAAACTTCAGGTAATCAAGGTTGTCAAGGAAGCTCTCGGTCTCGGTCTTAAAGAGGCTAAGGACATCGTTGACGGTGCACCTTCTACCGTTAAGGAGAAGATCTCAAAAGCAGAGGCAGAGCAACTCAAGGCTACTCTTGAGGAGGCTGGTGCAGAGGTTGAGCTTAAGTAAGTTCACGCCTTTCCCTGCTTGAAAAAGGGAACTCAACAGGTTTAGAGCTGGGAAAATAGGCTCTAAACCTTTTTTCCGTATTAAAAGTTTTTTTCTCAATGCGCATAAATTTCGCCACATCAAAAATATTGGATTATCCTGATCTTCTTGAAGTTCAGTTGAAATCATTCCGTGATTTCTTCCAGCTCGAGACCACCCCGGAGAACAGAAAGAACGAGGGGCTCTATCAGGTATTCCAGGAAATTTTCCCAATTGAGGATACGAGGAACAATTACAAACTCGAGTTTATCGATTATTTTGTCGATCCACCTCAGTATTCTATCGAAGAGTGTCTCGAGAGAGGCTTAACATACAGCGTACCTATGAAGGCGAAGCTTCGCCTTTCTTGTACCGATCCTGAACACGAGGATTTCGATACTATGGTACAGGATGTATTCCTGGGAAACATCCCATATATGACTCCGGCCGGCACATTCGTGATTAATGGCTCGGAGCGTATCATTGTATCCCAGTTACATCGTTCTCCTGGTGTTTTCTTTGACCAGAGTATGCATACAAACGGAACCAAACTTTATTCTGCCCGTATCATTCCATTCAAGGGTTCTTGGATAGAGTTTGCTACTGACATTAACAATGTTATGTATGCTTACATTGACAGAAAGAAGAAACTTCCGGTTACAACTCTTCTCAGAGCCATCGGTTACAATTCCGATAAGGATATCATCGACATCTTCAATCTCGCAGATGAGATCGAGGTGACTCCGGAGGCTCTCGAAGCTAACAAGGGTCGTAAACTTGCAGCCAAAGTCTTGAAGACTTGGGTGGAAGATTTTGAAGACGAGGATACAGGTGAGGTTATTCCTATCGAACGTACTAATCCTATCGTAGAAAGAGGTGAGGTTCTCGATGATGACTCTATCGCAGCTATACTTGACACGGATACCAAATCCATCCTTCTCCAGAAGGACGAGGCAAGTACGGCGGAGTACAGCATCATATTCAACTCACTTCAGAAGGACCCTACAAATACAGAGCTTGAGGCGGTAAGTTATATCTACAAACAGCTCCGTAATTCAGAACCGCCTGATGAAAATACAGCCCGTGACGTTATAGACAAGTTGTTCTTCTCTGAAAAACGTTATGACTTGGGCGATGTAGGACGCTATCGTATCAACAAGAAGCTCGGTCTTGACATAGACCCTAATACGAGAGTCCTTACTAATACAGATATCATCGAGATTATCAAATATCTCATTCAGTTGATAAATGGCAAGGCATCGGTAGATGATATCGACCATTTGAGCAACCGTCGCGTTCGCACCGTAGGTGAGCAGCTCGCTAACCAGTTCAGTGTCGGACTCAGCCGTATGGCACGTACCATTCGTGAGAGAATGAACGTAAGGGATTCAGAGCAGTTCAAGCCTATCGACTTGATCAACTCGAAGACTCTTTCTTCAGTAATCAACTCATTCTTCGGTACCAGCCAGTTGTCTCAGTTTATGGACCAGACGAACCCTCTTGCAGAGGTAACTCACAAGAGACGTCTTTCTGCGCTTGGCCCTGGCGGTCTTAGCCGTGACCGTGCAGGTTTCGAGGTCCGAGACGTGCACTACACCCATTATGGTCGTCTTTGTCCTATCGAGTCTCCGGAAGGTCCTAACATCGGACTTATCTCTTCACTTTGCGTATATGCTCGCATCGACAAGCTTGGCTTCATCGAGACCCCATATCGCCACGTGGAGAATGGTAAGGTAGACCTTTCCGATAGCGGTTACAGCTATATGAGCGCAGAGGAAGAGGAAGATAAGCTCGTTTCTCTGGCTAATGTCGAGATGGACGATAACGGAAACATCCTTGCGGATCGTATCCAGTGTCGTTTGGAGGCCGATTTCCCTGTAGTCACTAAAGAAGAGGTGGACTATATGGACGTCGCTCCTAACCAGATGGCTTCAGTAGCTGCATCTCTTATTCCTTTCTTGGAGCACGACGATGCCCACCGTGCACTTATGGGTGCGAACATGATGCGTCAGGCAGTTCCTCTCATCAAACCTGAGTCACCTATCGTAGGTACCGGTCTCGAGGAGAGAGTATGTAAGGACAGCCGCACTCAGTATGTTGCCGAGAGAGAGGGAACGGTATCTTTTGTGGATGCCAATGAGATCCGTATCAAATATGATCGTACGGAAGACGAGAAGTATGTAAGCTTCGCTTCTGACGAGACAGTATACAAACTTCCTAACTACCGTCGTACTAACCAGAGTACCACCGTTAATCTCAAGCCGCTCGTTCGTAAGGGAGATCGCGTTCACGCAGGTCAGATTCTTACCGAAGGATATGCGACACAGGCAGGTGAGCTTGCACTCGGACGTAACCTTATGGTGGCATTCATGCCTTGGAAGGGTTACAACTACGAGGATGCCATCGTGCTCTCGGAAGAGATGGTAAAATGGGATATTCTTACCTCTATCCACGTGGACGAATATCTTACCGAAGTTCGTGAAACCAAACGTGGTCCGGAGGAGTTGACAAACGATATTCCTAATGTCAGCGACGATGCTACCAAGCGTTTGAACGAAAACGGTATCGTGATGGTAGGTGCTCATATCGAGCCGGGCGACATTATGATAGGTAAGATTACTCCTAAGGGCGAGAGCGATCCTTCTCCGGAGGAGAAATTGCTCAAGGCCATCTTCGGTGACAAGGCCGGCGACGTTAAGGATGCTTCCTTGAAGGCCAATCCTTCCCTGAGCGGTACAGTCATCAAGACTGCCCTCTATTCAAAACCTAACGAGAAGAGCAATCGCAAGAACTCAGCTGCCAAGGCTGACCAGCAGACTCGCATCGGACTTCGTCAGGCAGAATTCGAACAGAAGGCAGAGCGTCTCCGTACCGATTTCATCCAGAGGCTCATCAACCTTACGAAGAATCGTAAGAGTAATGGCGTCTTCGACCTTTACGGCGTAGAAATCATCGGCGCCGACAAGAAGTTCTCGGCAGACGTGCTTAAGGGTATCGATTACCAGAATGTAAATTCAAGTGATTGGACCACAGATGCTCACATCAGCGAGATGATTCGTGACCTCATCAATAACTATTGTCTCACACTCAAGACCGAAGAGGCTGCTTGCAAGCGCGAGATCGATAAGATTAAGGTAGGTGACGAACTCCCTAACGGCATTATGCAATTGGCAAAAGTCTACATCGCGAAGAAGCGTAAGATTACCGTCGGTGACAAGATGGCCGGTAGACACGGTAACAAGGGTATCGTGGCTAAGATCGTGCGTCAGGAGGATATGCCATTCCTCGCAGACGGTACTCCGGTAGATATAGTTCTTAACCCTCTGGGTGTGCCAAGCCGTATGAACCTCGGACAGATCTATGAGACTGTCTTGGGATGGGCCGGTGCTAACCTTGGACTTAAGTTCAGTACGCCTATCTTCGACGGTGCAAGCATCGAGGAGATCTGTGACCTTACCGACAAGGCAGGTCTTCCAAGATTTGGTAAGACTCAGCTCCGTGACGGTGGTACCGGTGACTATTTCGACCAGTGCGCTACAGTCGGTGTCATCTATATGATCAAACTGGGCCATATGGTCGACGACAAGATGCACGCTCGTTCTATTGGACCTTACTCTCTCATCACTCAGCAGCCTCTCGGAGGTAAAGCTCAGTTCGGTGGACAGAGATTCGGAGAGATGGAGGTTTGGGCCATCGAGGCATTCGGTGCCGCAAACATTCTCCAGGAAATTCTCACCGTCAAGTCCGATGACATTACAGGTCGTAGCAAGACATACGAGGCTATCGTCAAGGGCGACCCTATGCCACCTGCAGGTGTGCCGGAGTCACTCAATGTCCTTCTCCACGAGTTGAGAGGTCTCGGATTAAAGGTTACACTCGATTAAATAACGAAATTTGATTAGATAGAAATATGCCTACTTTCAATAATAAAGAAACAAAGGTAAAAAGCAATTTCCAGACAATCAGCATCTCTTTGGCATCTCCGGAGGACATTACAGAAAGGTCTTGCGGAGAGGTCCTTAAACCGGAAACGGTTAACTATAGGACCTACAAGCCGGAGAAAGATGGTCTTTTCTGCGAAAAGATCTTCGGTCCTACTAAGGACTATGAGTGCTATTGTGGTAAATATAAAGGCATTCGTTATCGCGGTATCGTCTGCGATAGGTGTAATGTCGAAGTTACCGAGAAGAAAGTGCGTCGTGAGAGGATGGGACACATCGCTCTTACAGTTCCTGTAGCTCACATCTGGTATTTCAAGAGTGCGCCTAATAAAATTTCGGCTATTCTTGGACTTCCTGCAAAGAAACTGGAGTCAGTAATCTATTACGAGAAATATGTAGTAGTAAGACCTGGTAACAGTGGTGTCGCTAAGATGGAACTCCTCTCAGAGGACGAGTATCTGGATGTTTTGAGCCGTATCCCGGGTAATGAGTATCTTTCGGATTCCGATCCGGACAAGTTCATCGCCAAGATGGGTGCCGAGGGTATTTATGAACTCCTCAGCGAAATCGACGTAGAGGAACTCGGAAAGGAACTCCGCCAGAAACTTTCGGTCGAGACGTCGCAGCAGCGTAAGGCAGAACTTCTGAAGAGACTTCAGATAGTTAAGTGGTTCCAGGAGTCTAACGGAAAGAACCGTCCTGAGTGGATGGTAATGAAGGTTATCCCTGTCATTCCGCCGGATCTCCGCCCACTCGTTCCGCTCGATGGCGGACGCTTTGCTACATCCGACATCAACGACCTCTACAGACGAGTTATCATTCGTAATAACCGTTTGAAGAAACTCATCGAGATCAAGGCTCCTGAGGTCATCCTTCGTAATGAAAAGCGTATGCTTCAAGAGGCTGTCGACAGTCTTTTCGATAACTCGAAGAAGTCTTCGGCTGTCAAGAGTGAGCAGAATAGAGCCCTCAAGTCTCTTTCCGACTCCCTCAAGGGTAAGCAGGGACGCTTCCGTCAGAACCTCCTCGGTAAACGTGTCGACTATTCGGCTCGTTCAGTTATCGTCGTAGGTCCTGAACTCAATATGCACGAGTGCGGTTTGCCTAAGTATATGGCTGCCGAGCTCTACAAACCATTCATTATCAGGAAGCTCATCGAGAGAGGTATCGTTAAGACCGTCAAGTCCGCGAAGAAGATCGTAGACAGGAAGGATCCTGTAATCTGGGATATTCTCGAGAACGTGATGAAGGGTCATCCGGTACTTCTTAACCGTGCACCTACACTTCACCGTCTGGGTATTCAGGCATTCCAGCCTCGAATGATAGAGGGTAAGGCCATTCAGTTGCACCCACTCGCTTGTACGGCATTCAACGCCGACTTCGATGGTGACCAGATGGCAGTTCACCTTCCGCTGGGTAACGCCGCCGTTATGGAGGCACAGCTCTTGATGCTCGGCTCGCAGAATATTCTTAATCCGGCCAATGGCGCCCCTATCACCGTGCCTTCACAGGATATGGTGCTCGGACTTTACTATATCACAAAAGTTCGCCCTAATGCATTGGGTGAAGGAATGTGCTTCTATGGTCCTGAGGATGTAATCATCGCATACGACGCTAAGAAGATCGATATGCACGCCCTCATCAAGGTGAGACTGCCTAAGGATAAGATGGATTTGTCAAAGGGTTACGAGCTCGTAGAGACTACCGCAGGTAGAATCATCGTAAACCAGTATGTTCCGGAGGAAGTTCCTTATGTGAACGTTCTTTTGGGTAAGAAACCTCTTCGTACCATCATTACCGAGGTTATCAAGCATACAGGTGTGACCCGTACTGCCAAATTCCTCGACGACATTAAGAACTTGGGATACTATCAGGCATTCCGTGCCGGTATTTCCTTCAACCTCGGTGACGTCATCATCCCTGCAGAAAAGAAAACTCTCGTCGAAGATGCATATAAGAAGATCGAAGAGATCAAGGGCAACTTCGCCATGGGATTCATCACCAACCAGGAGCGTTATAATAAGGTAGTCGACCTCTGGTCAGCAGTGGATAACAACCTTACAAGCATCGTGGGCAAGCAGATTTCATCTGACCAGCAGGGATTCAACCCTGTATATATGATGCTTGATTCAGGTGCCCGTGGTTCTACCCAGCAGATTAAGCAGCTCTGCGGTATGCGTGGTTTGATGGCCAAGCCTCAGAAAGCCGGCGCTTCCGGAGCAGATATTATCGAAAACCCTATTATTTCCAACCTTAAGGAAGGAATGACAGTGCTCGAGTACTTCATCGGTACGCACGGTGCACGTAAGGGTCTTGCCGATACCGCTCTTAAGACTGCCGATGCGGGTTACCTTACCCGTCGTCTCGTAGACGTGTCACACGATGTAATCATCACCGAAGAGGACTGTGGTACATTGCGCGGACTCGTGGCTACAGCCATAAAGGATAAGGATACCGTAGTAGAGTCTTTGGGTGAGAGAATCCTCGGACGTACTTCAGTTCACGATATCTTCAACCCGCTTACGGGAGAACTAATCATCCGTGCAGGCGAGGAAATCAGGGAAGCCGAGGCTGAGCTTATCGACTCTCTCCCTATCGAGAGCGTGGAGATTCGTTCAGTGCTCACTTGCGAAAGCCGCAAGGGGGTATGTGCCAAGTGTTATGGCCGTAACCTGGCTACCAGCCGTATGGTGGAGAAAGGCGAGGTCGTGGGTGTCATCGCAGCACAGTCTATCGGTGAGCCTGGTACACAGCTTACACTTCGTACCTTCCACGTCGGTGGTACGGCATCTTCATCCGGTGCAGATTCAAGCATCGATTCGAAATACAATGGTCGTCTCGAGTTCTCCGAGCTTCGTACTATCGAACGTAGTACTGAAAACGGTCCTCAGCAGGTCGTAGTAGGTCGAATGACTGAACTTCGCATCGTGGACGAGAATACGGGAATTACATTCTCACAATACGATATTCCATACGGCTCAGTTCTTTACTTTAAGGATGGTGACATCGTGAAGAAGGGCGACCGAATCTGCGAGTGGGATGCATATAACGCAACTACTATCGTGGAAGTGGCAGGTACCCTTAAGTTCGAGAATATGATCGAAGGCGTGACATACCGTAAGGATTCAGTCGACGAATTCTCAACATCTAACGATAAGGTCATCATCGAGTCTAAGGACAGGACGAAGAGCCCTTCAGTGGACATCGTGGATGTGACAGGAGCTATCATCAAGCAGTATAACCTTCCTGTAGGTGCACACGTTATGGTAGAGGATGGAACTGAAGTGAAGGTCGGCGACATCATCATCAAGATTCCTCGTGCATTCGGTAAGGCAAGCGATATCACCGGAGGTCTTCCTCGAGTTACCGAGCTCTTCGAGGCTCGTAACCCAAGCAGCAGCCCTGCAGTTCTTTCCGAGATTAACGGACAGGTAATAATGGGCTCTGTTAAGAGGGGTAACCGCGAGATTATCGTGAAGAACCGCTCAGGTGTCGAGAAGCACTATCTCGTTCCGCTTTCTAAGCAGATTCTGGTTCAGGAAGATGACTACGTTAAGGCAGGTACTCCGCTTTCGGACGGTGGTATTTCACCTTCGGACATCTTGAACATCCTCGGACTTGTTAAGGCTCAGGAGTATATCGTCAATGAGGTTCAGGCCGTATACCGCCTTCAGGGTGTGAAGATTAACGACAAGCACTTCGAGATTATCGTTCGTCAGATGATGCGTAAGGTAGAAATCACCAATTCCGGTGATACCGAGTTCCTCCAGGAAGAACTTGTCGACAAGATGAAGTTTATGGACGTGAACGACGCTATCTATGGTAAATTCTATGTCGAGGATGCCGGGGATTCCCAGAAGTTCCTCGCCGGAAACATCATCGGTGCGCGTGAACTCCGCAGCGAGAATGAATCGCTTGAGCGTCAGGGCTTGAAGCCAATTATCGCTCGCGAGGCTCGTCCTGCTACTGCCAAGCTTGTCCTTCAGGGTATCACACGTGCTGCACTTCGCACTAACAGCTTTATCTCTGCCGCTTCCTTCCAGGAGACGACGAAGGTATTGAGCGAGGCTGCGATCCGTGGACGTGTAGACCATCTCGAGGGTTTGAAGGAGAACGTCATCTGCGGTCACCTCATCCCTGCCGGAACCGGTCTTAAGGATTACCAGGATATCGTAGTTAGTCGTAAAGATGATGCCATGGCAGAACTTAATGAGTTATAGCAGAATATAAATACTTTAATTTGAGAGGTTTATCCGTAATATATTTGGATAGACCTCTCTTTTTTCGTTATTTTTTTATACCTTTGTTTTCCGGTACTAAAATGAAACGAAATGGAAAAAAGCAGAAATACGTTTTTTACTCTTACTGATTGGTATTTTAGTCATAAGACTTTACCGCATTGGACGGTACTCCTTATAGATTGCTTAATCGTTTTTATATCATATCTTTCCACATTCCTGTTTTATGCAGGACGCAGTTGTGCCCTAGAGGCTGGATGGCAGTTCGTCATTACATTGGTAGTCTTTCTGATGATTCACGTGGTGTTCTTCAGGGTTTTCCGTACATATAGCGGTATCATCCGCTATTCTTCGTTCGCGGACTTGAAGAATGTGGGATTGGCCATGGTATTGGCCACGATCTTCTGTTTTCTGGTGCAGTTTATCTATGGCATGGGTCCCGAGGGCTTCCTCTTCAACTTCAAGTATTTGATTACCGCATCCCTGTCTGCTACGCTGGTGATGTGGGTGGAGAGAGTGTGCGTGAAACTGCTCTATGACGGATTCAGGACTGAAAACGCGATGAGCGTGCTGGTCTATGGCATAGGTGACGGAGGTGTGTCATTGGCAAAGAGAATCAGGAGTGACAAGCCGGCCAGGTATCGTGTTCGCGGCTTCATTTCGCACGATTCGTCAAAGACGACGGAGTCGCTGCTCGGAGAGACTGTCTACCTTCCGGACGAGAATCTCCCTGCAGTATTGAAGAAGCTGGAAATCAAGGCTGTGGCAGTTCCTAGAAATAGGATTAACGAGGTAAAGGCTAATGAGTTCCTGCATAACGCCATTCTGGATGCAGGAGTGAGACTGCTTTTCGAACAGGCCCTTTCCGACTCGCAGAAGAGCGAAGGAAAGTACGCACTTAAGGATGTGAAGATAGAGGATTTGCTTCCTCGCGAACAGATAAAAGTCGATTTGGAGTCGGTGTCTAAAGAGTTGAACGGAAAGCGAATACTCGTAACCGGTTCGGCAGGTAGCATAGGTAGTGAAATCGTTAGACAGTTAGCCTCCTTCGCTCCCGAAGAGTTGATTCTCGTGGACCAGGCGGAGACTCCTCAGCACGACATTCGTCTTATGATGGCTAAGGAATTCCCTAACATAAAGGCACATACCATCGTTTCGTCCATAGACTCGAAGAACAGGATGAGGGTCATATTCAAGACCTACCGCCCTCAGTATGTCTTCCACGCCGCTGCTTACAAGCACGTGCCTATGATGGAGGATAATCCTAGTGCGGCGGTTCATAATAACATTCGAGGTACCAGAAACATCGCCGATTTGTCCGTGGAGTATGGCGTGGAGAAATTCGTTATGGTCTCTACCGATAAGGCGGTGAATCCTACTAACGTGATGGGTTGTTCGAAGCGTATCTGCGAGATTTACGTTCAGAGTCTCAACAAGGCGGAGCAGGAAGGCGTGGTTAAGGGAAATACGCAGTTCGTTACTACTCGTTTCGGAAATGTGCTCGGTTCTAACGGATCGGTCATTCCGCTGTTTAGAAAGCAGATAGACGAAGGTGGCCCTGTAACTGTAACTCACCCTGATATCATTCGCTATTTTATGCTCATCCCGGAAGCTTGTAAACTGGTTCTCGAAGCCGGCACTAAGGGAAAGGGTGGTGAGATTTTCGTGTTCGATATGGGTAAGCCGGTTCGCATAGCCGATCTCGCCAAGCGTATGATTTTCCTTAGCGGAGCCACTAACGTACAGATAGAATATACCGGTCTTCGCGAGGGCGAAAAGCTCTACGAGGAACTTCTTAACATAGAGGAAATTACGAAACCTTCATTCCACGAGAAAATACGTATTGCCACGGTGCGCGAATACGATTATCTGGAAGTGAGTAAGTCCATAGAGGACCTTATCCAGACGGCCAATGCATACGACGCTATGGATATCGTGGCTAAGATGAAGGAAATCGTGCCTGAGTATAAGAGTAATAATTCAGTTTATTCAGTACTGGACAAATAATGGCAGACATTCAAGTTGTTATTATGGCCGGGGGAATTGGCTCCCGTCTGTGGCCTCTTAGCACTCCCGACTTGCCCAAGCAGTTCGTGGATGTGCTCGGTGTGGGTAAGACCCTGATTCAGATGACCGTAGATAGGTTTCTTCCGGTGTGCCCGATTGAAAATATATGGATAGTCACTTCCGAACATTACGAGAGCATCGTAAGGGAGCAGCTTCCGTCCATACCTACTGAAAATATCCTTTTGGAGCCCGTCGGAAGGAACACCGCGCCTTGCATCGCCTACGCTTGCCGTAAGATAGCGGTGCATCATCCTAATGCTACGGTGGTCGTGACTCCGTCGGATGCTATGGTCCTTAAAACAGATGTCTATACGGACATAATCAGACAGGCGAGCGATTTTGTTAGTGAAAGCGACGAGGCTCGCATCGTTACGATTGGCATAGAACCTACGCGTCCCGAAACCGGTTATGGCTATATCTGTGCGAGTAAGGCCGTGCTCGGTGAATTGGTGAAAGTAAATCATTTCTGCGAGAAACCCGACCTGAAGACTGCCAAATCCTACATCGCTGCCGGCAGTTATTTCTGGAACGCCGGAGTGTTCGTGTGGAAGGTGAGTACCATTCTTTCGGAGCTGCGCACTCACGCACCGCAGATTTCATCCGTAATGGATAAGATAGAGCCGCATTTCTATACTTCTTCCGAGAAGCAGGTCCTTAAGGAACTTTTCCCGACCTGCGACAAGATTTCCATAGACTACGCGGTGATGGAGAAGTCCGATAACATCTATGTGATAGCTCAAGATTTGGGTTGGAGCGATTTGGGCACTTGGGGCGCGCTGAAGCAGTACCGTCAAGACGTAGGCACCATAGAGCTTCACGATTGCAAGAATTGTCTATGCGCCATAGAAGAAGGCCAACGACTCATCGCCGTCGGCCTCGATAACTATATCATAGCTGTAAAAGATGGCCGAATCCTGATATGCCCTTTAGACAGGGAGCAGGAGATTCGGGATTACATCTAGACTTTCAGGAATATCTTTTTCTTGTGCAGGAAATAGAGCAAGAGCCACCTCAGCATAAATATCCCTATATAGAGAATCAGGTTAGCTGCCGCTTCGCTTGGCATAAGTTTCATAACTCCGCCGAGAAGCAGTTTGGCAGTGAGGCTGAAGCTTACGAATGCCATAGCCATATAGATGGTGATGGAGTTCATACCTACGACCTTGAACGGGAATGCCCATTTGTGGTGTCCCTTCACATCTATTACATAATAGAAGAGGGCGAACATAAAGAGCGAGTAAGAACCTACTACACAGGCGAAACTGCTGCTCCAGAGGTTCTTGTTGATAGGGAAGAATATGTTCCATACGAGACCCACCGCTAAAAGCAGGGCAGACGCTATGACCATATATAGAGTCTTTTTCTCTCCGCTTTTCTTACTTTCCCTTACAAACTCACCGGTAAACATACCCATCATGGCGGTAGCACTGGCAGGAATAAGTCCGAGGAGGCCTTCCGGATCGAATGTTCCGAGATAAAGTATTCCCGGCATCACCTTCTGGTCTATGTATCCGGCTATGTTCCATTCCAGCGAGAACGGGTCAGCCCCTGCAGGTGCTCCCGGCGCCAAGCAAAATCTCATTATCAGGTAGTATCCTAGTAGCAGGGCGGCGCAGATGATGATTCTTACGTTTCTCTTGCAGTGCACAAACAGCAGCGCAGCTATCATCCACGCGAGGCCGATTCTTCCCAAAACACTGCACCAGCGCAGCTCCGAGAGGTTAAAATTACTCAGAAGGCCGTTGTAGATAAGTCCGAACAGTACGAGGACAGCGGCGCGCTTGAAGATTTTCCCGTGAATCTGGGCACTGCTGTGGTTCAGAGATTTCTGCTTGGCAAATGAAAATGGAAAGGAGATGCCTGCGATGAAAAGGAAGGTAGGGAAGATGAGGTCCATAAATGCCAATCCGTTCCATTCCACGTGCTCCATTTGGGTGGCCAGTGCGCAGTTTTCGCCCCCTGGGAACAGCGAGCACACGGCGACGACTATCGAGGCCAATCCCATTATCCACATCATGTCGAAGCCCCTGAAGGCGTCGAGACTTTCTAATCGTTTGTTTTCCATATACTATTCTTTGTTATTTCATAAATATAGAAGCCTATCCAGCTGAAAAGGAATACGAAGAAGGCCGTCACGAGCTTCCTTCCCATCCCTACATTCTTTCGAGAAAACAAGTCCTTGAAAGACAGTGCTGCCGGAATCAAACCGGTCAGGTATAATATCATAAAGATTATTCCCATATCTTACTTTTTGAAAATTCCGAAAACGGCCGCGCCGCTTCCACTCATCGAGGCGTAAATCGCGCCTCTCTCGTACATATCTTCCTTCAATGCCCTGATGGCCGGATGACCCGGGAACACGCTATCCTCGAAATCGTTATGGAGAAGCCCCTTCCACTCGTCTACGCCGTGCCCGCAGATTATCTCCTTTATGGAAGGCTTCTTAGCTCCCGGAGTAATGCCTTTATAAGCCTCGGCCGTGTTAATGCTTTCTCCCTCAGGGATTTCCACTCGTATCTCATAACCCTTCAGAATGTCTCGTCCTAAAGGAGAGAGGATGTCGCCCCTACCCTCACCCCACTGAGGTGCGCATTTTATGAAAAAAGCGCAGTCCGAGCCTAATTCTGCGGCGCATTCCATCATCTCCTCCTCGTTCAGACCCAGTCCGAACAGGGAATTGAGGGCCTTTATCGTGAAAGCGCAGTCCGCCGAGCCTCCACCCAATCCCGCTCCTACAGGGATGTGCTTGCGTAGTGAAAGAGTAACGTTTCCTATCGAATACCTTTCCTGCATCAGCCGGAACGCCCTTACGCACAGGTCCTTTTCCATAGGCCAATTCGCCCCTTCCACATCGGCGCGGAACTCGTCGCTCTTACTCACCTCAAGCCTGTCACAAAGCGAAGGCACCGCGTAAAAGAGGGTCTCGATATCGTGAAATCCGTCTTCCCGCCTCCGTAGCACATTCAATCCGAGGTTAATCTTGGCCGGAGGATACATCACCACCGTGTTTTCTTTTCTCATCGAATATTCGCAGCCGCAATACTGCTGGTTATAGAAGTTCAATTCCTTTATAAGCGCGCATCTGCGAGCCTGCAGCCCACCTTTGCGCCAATTCATCGCCCACCACAGGACCTCGCTGCCGCCGGGATGACCGCCGTTCGCCTGCTCCACTGCCCAGCGACCCGCCTCGTCTATCTGCTCGAGACTCTTCCATCTGGAGGAGGCCAATGTCGTCGTCAGTGCGGAAAACCCGTTCTCTGCGGCATAATTGGCAGCCCTGAGCAATCGGAAACTGAAGCATTGAGCGCACCTGCTGCTCCTTTCGGGCATATCTTCCCGTCCGCAGCCCACCTCTTTCTGCCAATCCTCGTGTGCGTAGACGTCCTCCACGTAAGGGACGCCGAGCCGCTCGCAATAACGCACCAGCTCGTCCTTTCTCGTCAGATATTCCTCGAAAGGAAAGATGTTTGAGTTAGAAAAGAAGACCGTCACGTCCAATTCGGCCTCTACCATCGCCTCCAATATGGCCGATGCGCACGGAGCGCAGCAGCAATGCAGAAGGATGGGACCTTCGGGTGATATTCCGTCTAAAATAGAAGACATCCTGCAGTCAATTTGGTGATGTATGCACTAATCATTAGTGGCGAAAACAAGGGGTGTTGACCGACTGTTTTTCGGAATACAAATATACGAAAAAAGTCAGCTATTTCAGCTGACTTCTTCGTGCGGATGATGAGACTCGAACTCATACAGGCCAACGCCCACTACCCCCTCAAAGTAGCGTGTCTACCATTTCACCACATCCGCATCTACTTTGGGACTGCAAATGTACGAATTTTTTCGTAAACCGCAAATTTATTTTTAATAAAAATAACACTTCTTTCAACTATGTAAGCGTTTCCGGTCTCTAAAGCTTAAGCCCCGCGCCGGAATATACATATTTAGCCCTTTAACGATTAGCCGTTCCCGTCCGGCCAAACCACCCTTTCACCGGACGGGAAGACACCCCCGGCTTGACAAGGTCTCTCGAGGACGATACCGAAAATGGTATATAAATATCAGGAGGGCTAGTTTACTTCTTTTGGGGAAGTTTTGATGAAGCCTTCTCAATCATCTTCTCTTCTGAAGCAACGCGACGTTCAAGTTTCTTGATATCCTCTGCAGGCGGAAGCTCTTCGGGACGGATTCCTCGTTTACCAAGCATTTCCCTGACACTTTGATTATTCTGCATATGCTCGTTTGTTATGGCTCGTTCGCCATAAAGATTCTTCCCTTCTACGTTGTAGTTGGTCATCTCTGTGGCCAGGTTTTTAGCCGCAATAGTCAATGTCGGGAGAAAGTCTGCCAATGGTCGGTTATCTTTCACGCCAAGCCGTTTCTTCATATCTTCGGTTGTATGGCCGCCAAACAGGACAGCATCGCCCTTGGAGCGGATTCTGCCAAAACCTTTGTCATCCACTCCGCGCTCATAGATATTCTGCGACAACTGTTTCTCCGATGCACGAAGACGATCCCTGGACTCGATGCGAGCTATGTAGTTTATTCGTTCCTCTATAAGTTCTGCTTTGCGGGTTTGGACTGCAAAATAGCTTTGCGCAAACGCGACGGGCTCTTTCTTGGGATCGCCATTTTGAGCTATCAAGTAGCAGGCATAGCGAGTAAGCATGAAGTCTTGGACATCTCTGATCGCTCCGCTTCCCAATTTGACCATTTTCGTAACCTCACGAAAATGGTCGTCTACATTGACTCCCTGAGTGTTGCAGGATTCGACCGCGCGGTTTATAGCTGACTGGAAATTCTCCCAGCGGGCATATCCCAAGACTTCCTGAAGTTCCCGGGCAAACCAGACCTCAACCTTCTCTTTCCCATTGTCGCTTTCGATGTAAGTTGCGATAGCATCGAATGTGCCTTTATACTGTATAATGCTTTGTTTATCCATATGCCAATTAGTTTACGTACAAATATAGAATACTCATTCTAATAAATCAAGAACTATAAACCGTCCAATCTTTTGGGGTCACATCACTTTTCGCCGTACGGGAGGCCACTGAGACCTTGGCAAGCAATCCTTAACAGGGTGCGCTTTACGCGATCCTCCCTGCCAAGGTGAATTGGCGGAGCTCCGCGAGTCGCTTATCTTGGGGGCACCAGCCCCCTGACCGCCACTATCGTGGCTACCCCCGGCGGCCTTTTCGCCTTTCCATATTTTGCTTTTGCAAAATACACGGCCCGGCCGGCGCACTGATGTGCGCTTCAGCGTTCCCAGCAACTAGTGAAAGGAGGGCCAGTCCGAGGGGTGTCTTTTGATGCGAGTGATAAACAAAAAAAAGACGGCATTTCTGCCGTCTTGGGGTGCGATGTGGGGCTCGAACCCACGACACCTAGAACCACAATCTAGTGCTCTACCAACTGAACTAATCGCACCATTTAACTCCCAGCCCTTAGGCCGAAAGGATTGCAAATATAAGGATTTATTTTAATTCTGCAAAGTTATTCGGCATTTCTATGCATTTTTCCTCCGCGAAACTGAAAAGACGACTGTCACAAACTATCACGTGGTCCAGGAAACTAATGTCGCAGACACTGCACGCCTTGTGAATGGCCATCGTCATCTTTATGTCGGCATCGGAAGGCTCAGGGTCGCCGGAAGGGTGATTGTGTGCGACGATTACCGCCGCCGCTCCCTTTTCGAGGGCAAGCCGTATGATGAGCTTTATCCCTATTGCCACGGTGTCGTCCGACCCTATCCCTAAAGACATAGCCTCTATCACGCGGCATCCTTTATCCAGTAGAATAAGCCACCCTTCCTCGTGATCAAGTCCCTTAAGCATAGGGATAAGCAGATTATACGCATCCGCCGCGCACTTGATTTTTTCCTCGGGCCTTTCGTTATGCTCGCCGATGAAACGTCTTCCTAGTTCCAGCGCCGCCATAATCGTCGCCGCCTTGTCCTTTTTAATGCCAGGGACAGCACACAACTGCTCCGTCGAAAGCCGCGACATCTCCACCAGTGAGTTATTACATTTTAATAGGAGAGTGCGCGCCACATCGAGGACATTCATCTGCGATGTTCCCGTGCGTAATAAAACTGCCAATAATTCTCCGTCTGAGAGGGCTGCCGGTCCTGCGCTGAGCAATCTTTCGCGAGGCCTTTCATTTAGACTCAATTCTTTAATTTTCATAGTTCTCGTTCGCGAGGTCCTTAGTGACCCCTTCCGATGCAAATCTATGAAAAAAAAGATGCTCCACCAAAAGTGAAGCATCTTTTCTTATCTGTCAGTAATCTGAACTTTGAATCCCGGAGAGTAAACCAATCGTCTAAGTCCTGCATTTACAGCTCCTTCCCATCCCTGCGGCTTTTCAAATCTAAAGTAAGTCTGAAGTCCGCTCTGGGTAAAGGCAGAGAGATGCTCTGCCCAATCGTCGCCATACTTGGCATAGATGCTCAGGAAATACTTGGCCGTGTCGTAGCCGTGGAAAGCGAAATTGTCAGGCTCTCCTCCGTACAATGCCCTGAAGTCCTTTACGAACTTTATGACATCCGGGCGCGTGTAATCTATATGATAGGTGACGCTCGAATGTAGGCGCGCATCGCACATACGATCCATCTCGTCGGATTTGGTCTTCGCCGGCCCGTAGATGATGGTGTTTTTCTTCATATTGTTCTGAAGATACACGTTCCTGATGACGTCATCTATGAAAATGTCGTGCTCCGATGCCGCGATGACACGGGTTACCGAATCCTTCAGGTGAGTGTGTGCGTCGAACCATTCGTTCATCTCCAGTCCTCCCGAAAGCGAGTAATCCACATCTATCCTCCTGTCTTCCGGGATGTTGGAAAGATACGAAGACATAGTGTTCTCCGTAAAGGTCATCTTATATCCGGTTTCCCTTACCACTATCAGAGTGTCGGTTCCTCCGGCCATATCTTCTGCCAGCCAATCCACCACGTCCTCTATTTGCCTGGTCGCGCTTGTCGCTGCCAGAATGACCCTGTCGCTTTGAGCCCAATTCTCGGTGCGGCTGTCCAGCGGCGACACCAGATATTTGTTATCCGGAAGGATGCGCAGCGTCTGCGCTATGTCCGAGCCGCTTACCGGTCCTATGATTATGTCGCTCTCGGCGATTCGCCTTCTGCCGTCCGAGAGTTCCTGCCTGTTTTCGGAGTCTATCGCATTGATTTCGATGGTCATACCTTTATCGGCCAATTCTTTCACGGCCAATAGCGCTCCGAAATAAAAATTGAGATAGTTCTTGTTAGCAGTGGTGTCGACGGCAAATGGCAACAGCAGTGACAGGGTGGCATTGGCCTGAGAAAAGTCGATGGGAGTCTCCTGCACTTCCGGCAGCATCTCCGAAGGTACGGTTTCGAGCGCAGTGCTGTCTTGTGCCACAGGCTGTTCTACGGGTATGTCCGCGGCAGGCTTCGATGGCTTGACGGGAATGAGCAGGATGCTGCCCTCCTTCAGTGGCTCCTTGTCCAAGTGGAGCTTGGGATTCGCATGTATGATGTCGTCAGTCGAGACTTTGTAGGCCTTGCTTATCGAGTAGAGGGTCTGTTTTTCCGTGACCACATGCGTGTAGTAGCTCTTGCCCTTTACGCGCACCTTGTCAGTCGACACTTTTACCTCTACCACAGGATACGAATCCTGAGCGCTTACGGAGATGCCCCCGAAAGCGGTAATCAATAGAAGTATGCTGAAAAACTTTCTCAATTCCTTTTATTTTTTAGACTTGCTCGCTGAGTACTCTGCGTTGAGGCCTTCGATTAGTTCTGTGGTGATGTTCAATCCCTCGCCGCCGCATACGACAGGCTGAGAAAGCAAACCACCCTGGGTAGAGAGAATCAGGGAGTAGTTACGCGTAGCGTTGAATTTAGTTACGTATTCCATAATGGAATTGGCGATGTTGTTCAGGATAACCTGCTGCTCTTCTGCCAATTCGTTCTGCTTCTGCTGTCCGAACTGCTGGAAATCGGCCACCTTCTTCTGGAGATCGTTATATTTTACTTCGGCTACGCTTCTGGTGATGAGTCCCTTGTTGAGTTTCTCTGCGAGATCCTTGTCCTCGTTTTCGAGCTTGGTGCGACGACGGGTTACGTCCTCATCGATACCTCTTGCCTTCTTTTCGAAACTTTGCTGAAGGTCGATGGCCATCTGATATCCGGCGATTACCTCGTCGAGATTGAAGAAAGCGATGCCTTCCGTGTTTTCGCTTTTCTCAGTTTTTTCCTCGCAAGTGCTTTCTGTGCCGTGTTTAGGAATGAAGTTAAGTACGAGAGCGGCTGCAGCCACTACAAGAGAGCAAATGCTCAAGATGATAGGTGTTTTTTTCATTTTATTTTATTCTATTTGTTTACGTGTGTTCTTATAAGGTATTCGTGGACGGTCTTTTCCAATCCCAAGTACAGGGCATCGCAGATGAGTGCGTGTCCTATGGAAACTTCGTCTATCCACGGAATGGTCTTCAATAAGTATTCCAAATTATCCAAATTCAGGTCGTGACCTGCATTTACTCCCAAACCCGCTTCTCTAGCCGCCTGCGCCGTGCGAAGGTAAGGAGCTACCGCCTCCTCTCTATTAAGGGGATAATTTTCGGCATAGGCGGCAGTGTAGAGCTCTATTCTGTCCGCTCCGCATCGTGCGGCTCCGTAGGCCATCTCCGGAAGTGGGTCTATGAAGATGGAAACCCTTATTCCCTTAGAATGGAACAAGTTACACATTTCCGTGAGAAAGGCTTCGTGCTCTATCGTATTCCATCCGCAGTTAGAGGTGATGGCGTCGTGTCCGTCCGGAACGAGTGTCACCTGCTCGGGAATCACTTCCATTACCAAGTCTCTGAAGGAAGGCTCCGGATTTCCCTCTATGTTGAATTCGGTATGTATCAGTTTTTTAAGAAGCCTTACGTCTTCGTATTTGATGTGCCTTCCGTCCGGTCTAGGATGCACGGTTATACCCTCGGCACCGAAACCTTCTATGTCTCTGGCCGCTTTCTCCACATCAGGCATATTGCCCCCGCGAGCATTTCGCAGAGTGGCGATCTTATTTATATTAACACTAAGTATAGTCATCGAAGTGCAAAAATAGAAAATATTATGCTAAATTTGAGGCTGTAAATGAAAATTGCATACTTAATAAAGAAAAAACAGTTGTATTCTGATTCTGCCGTAACCGGTTTGCTCGAAAGACTCAGCGAATCCGGAATGCAGGTCTATGATATTTTACAAGGTCTCGCCCCGGATACGGATATGCTTCTTAGTTTCGGAGGAGACGGTACATTCCTGTCTGCGGCGAATCTGGTGTGCAGGGAGGGCATTCCCATTCTCGGCGTGAATCTAGGTAGGCTCGGTTTCCTGTCGGAATACGACGTTACACAGGTGTATGAAGCCCTGTCGGAAGGGAAGTACGGGATAGTCGAGAGGAGTCTTCTCGAAGCGAGGATCGATGGCGAAACGCCTTCGGGATTCTCACCCTATGCACTTAACGAGGTGGTAGTCAGGCGTCAGGGCACTGGCACTCTGGGCATAGAGGCTAGTATCGACTCCGAGCCGCTCCCGACTTATTGGGCAGACGGAATGCTGGTTTCGACCAGTTCGGGCAGCACGGCCTATTCGTTGAGCGTGGGTGGCCCGATATGCAGTCCGGAGTTGGATGCGTTCATATTGGCCCCGATAGCCCCGCACAATCTCAATCTTCGCCCGCTGCTGCTTTCGAAGGGCGCACGGATAAATATTTGCGCGCGCGACAGAAAAGGTGCCGGTTTGGCTCTATCTTTGGATAATAGGGACTATTTGATTCCAAGCGGTACTTCCGTGAGCGTCTCGAGCGCTCCGTTCAAACTCAAGAAGGTGGTGCTGGGGAAATCGAATTTCATAAAGGCTCTCCGGGCCAAGCTGCTCTGGGGAGAGGATGTGAGAAATAATACTTAAATCATTATGTCGGAATTGATTATACCGAACCATATATCCATCATTATGGATGGAAACGGACGATGGGCACAGGCTCGTGGAGCTGCCCGTTCGCAGGGACATATCGAGGGCGTGGAAAGAGTCAGGGACATTACCGAGGCATGTGTGGAGCTGGGAGTCAGATACTTATCTCTATACACCTTTTCGGAGGAGAACTGGAACAGGCCCGCAGAGGAAATATCCGCTCTGATGGGGCTTTTGGCCAAGGCCATAAAGAACGAATACTCCACGCTTATGAAAAACGGGGTGCGTTTTCGTGTGCTCGGTAATCGAAACAGGCTCTCCGGTGCGCTTCAATTCTCTATAAGTCAGCTGGAAAAGGCTACCGAGAAGAACGACAAGCTCGATTTGTGCGTTATGCTCAGCTATAGCGGCAGGTGGGATATCCTTCAGGCGGTGCAGGCTATCGTAAAAAGTGGAAAGAAGGCTGAAGAGATTGACTACGATACTGTTAGCGCTGCACTTGTGACGGCTGGCATCCCGGACCCCGATTTGGTCATAAGAACTTCCGGCGAAAAGCGAATCAGTAATTATATGCTTTGGCAGACAGCCTATTCCGAATTCGTCTTCACGGATACGCTTTGGCCTGATTTTAGAAAAGAAGAGTTGCTGTCCGCGATAAAAGAGTATTCAGGACGCGATCGCCGTTTCGGAAAAGTGAAATAAAAGAGTTATATTTGTGAGATTTAAGACTCGAGGAATGAAGTTTTTGCGGTTTTTTTCAGTTATTGCGTGTATGTTAGCCTGTGCTTCTATGTATGCACAGGTGGAGGTAGATTATAACAGACCGAAGCAGTATTATGTCGGAGGCGTTACTGTAGAGGGAAATACATATTTCGATTCGTCACAGATAGTGGCTCAGTCCGGACTGTTCAAAGGTAGGAAGATTACCCTTCCGGGAGACGAGGTGGCATCTGCGATAAAGCGACTCCTTGCGAAGAATTACTTCGAAGACGTCGCCGTTTATGCCGACGGACTCAGCGCATCGAAAGATTCGGTTTATCTTCGCATAGCCATAAAGGAGCGTCCCAGGATGTCTGCGTGGGGCTTTACCGGAATCAAGTCCGGCGATAAGAAAGAGCTTAACGAGCGTATAGGATTCAGGCGCGGAGGTGATTTTTCCGATTACACCCGCAGCACTGCCGAGGGTATCATCAAGCGTTTCTATGCGGAGAAGGGATTCCTGCTCTGCGAGGTGAACACCGAAGTTCAGAAGGATACGATGGTGCGTAATGCCATTCGCGTCACTTTCCATATAGACAAGGGTCCTAAGGTTAAGATTAAGGACATCAATTTCGTGGGCGTCGAGGATATCTCGGACTACAAGTTGGCCAAGTCTATGAAGAAGACGAAGTCTAACAAGATCTATAACTTCTTCAAGAGTAAGAAGTTCAATGAGAAGGATTATACCGAGGACAAGCGTAGTCTCGTAAGTGCCCTTAACGAAGCCGGCTATCGCGATGCGCGTATCGTAAGGGATAGCGTGTACATAGTGGACGTGGTCGGAAAGAACGGAAAGGTGAAGAAGAAAATCGACATCGACATCGTGCTCGACGAAGGTAACAAATACTATTTCAGGGACATAAAGTGGACCGGTAACTCCGTCTACAGCGCAGATATGCTGAACTCCATTCTCGGTATCGAGAAAGGTGACGTCTACGACGTGGTGTCTATGCAGAAGCGCCTCTACGGCGGTGGAAAGCAGGGCGACTACGACGTGTCGAAGCTCTACAGGGACAAAGGCTACCTTTTCTTCGACATTACTCCTGTCGAGACTAATATCCAGAACGATTCCGTAGACGTGGAACTTCGCCTCAGGGAAGGAAAGCAGGCTACGCTTAACAATATCATAATCAATGGAAACGACCTTACTAACGAGCGCGTGGTCCGTCGCCAGGTGGTGACCCGCCCGGGCTACCTCTTCAGCCAGTCCGACTTCGAGCGCTCGATTCGAGAGATCGCTTCCTTGGGCCAATTCGACGCCGAGGCCATTATGGACCCTACGAACGGCTATGCGATTCTGCCTAATCAGAGAGATAATACCGTAGACCTCATCTATAACGTTACCGAGAAGCCTTCGAGCCAATTGGAGCTTTCCGGTGGATGGGGCGGCAATACCTTCGTGGCTACGGTCGGCGTAAGCTTCAACAACTTCTCGACCCGTCGATTCTTCGACAAGGATGCGTGGAGGCCTGTGCCTCTGGGAGATGCGCAGAACCTCGCATTCCGATTCCAGACTAATGGTACGTACTATACGGCACTTTCGGCCAGCTTCACGGAGCCGTGGCTTTTCGGAAAGAAGCCTACCTCCCTTAATATGTCGGCTTACTATACCCGCCAGACTAACTCTTATCTGGCATTGAACATCCTCAGCCACGACAGGCAGATGGAAGTGTTCGGCGTGTCGGCATCGCTGGGTAGTCGACTCAAGTGGCCGGATAACTATTTCGTGGCGTATAACGGACTTAATTGGCAGACATATAAGCTTACTAACTGGTATTCAGGCTATTTCATCTTCGATAACGGTTATTCGCATAACATAAGCTATTCGTTTAACCTTATGCGTAATTCGACTGACCAGCAGATTTATCCGCGTATGGGTTCCGAGTTCTCGTTCGGTCTTTCGCTCACCCCTCCTTTCTCCCTTTTCAGAAAGTACGACTTCGACAAGGACGGAAAGAGAATAAACGTGAAGTCTTGGAAAGACGTAAACTACGACAACTGGAGCGCGCAGCAGAGATATCGCTGGATAGAGTATCACAAGTGGAAGATGTCCGCTTCGCAGTACATCAAGCTTGTGGGCGATCTGGTCCTTATGACCCGTGCACAGTTCGGATATTTGGGATTCTATAACAGAAGCTGGGGTTATTCTCCGTTCGAGGGCTTCCTTTTGGGAGGTGACGGTATGTCGGGATATAACACCTATGGCTCTGAGGTGATTTCACTTCGCGGTTATGAGAACTACTCCCTTACCCCATACGCTGCTACGGCCTACAAATCCGACGGCGGCGCCTATGCAGGTAACGTCTACGACAAATTCACGCTCGAGCTTCGCTATCCTGTAATCATGCAGCCTTCGTCTACCATATATCTGCTCGCATTCCTGGAGGGTGGTAACTGTTGGTCTGACATCAGGGACTTCAATCCTTTCCAGATATACCGTTCCGCCGGTGTGGGCGTGAGAGTGTTCCTGCCTATGGTCGGACTTATCGGTGTAGACTGGGGCTACGGATTCGACGGACGTAGTAAGAATCTGGGTGGAAGCCAATTCCACTTCGTAATCGGACAACAATTCTAGATAATTATAAAATGAATGATATTATGAAAAAAATCTTTTTGATTGTGGCTACATCACTGCTTTCACTTGCAGCCGTAGCTCAGCCTAAGTTTGCACACGTTAATTTCGCTGAATTGGTTCAACTTATGCCTGAGGCCGATGCCGCACGCGCCGCTTTGGATGCTTCCAATAAGGAAATCCAGGAGACCTATAGCGCTATGGTAGAGGAGTATCAGACTAAATACACCGCATATCAGCAGAAAGCTTCTACTTGGACTCCGGCTATCAAGGAAAGTAAGGAAAAGGAACTTCAGGGCATAGTTACACGCATCCAGGAGTTCGAGCAGAGCATTCAGACAGACCTTCAGCAACAGCAGCAGACCCTTATGGCTCCTATTCAGAAAAAGGCGTCAGAGGTTGTGAACACACTGGCTAAGGAAGGTGGTTACATCTATGTATTCGACGTAAATACAGCTCTTTACATCGATAACGCACAGAGCGTAGACCTCACTCCTGCGGCTCGCAAGATGCTTGGCATTCCTGAAGGACGCACACTGGAGTCCCTTCAGCAGGAAATGGCCGCTAAGGCTACTGCTGAACAGCAACAATAGTTTTTATTATGAACACACATGACCTTATGGCCCGTCTCCAGGAAAAGTATCCCGGAGAGAGCGAGTATCTTCAGGCCGTCCGCGAAGTTTTGGAGACGGTAGAAGATGTCTATAACCAACATCCCGAATTCGAAAAGGCGAAGATTATCGAAAGGATGGTCGAACCCGACCGTATTTTCACTTTCCGCGTGACCTGGGTGGATGATTCCGGACAGGTACGGACTAATACAGGCTATAGGGTTCAGTTCAACGGTGCGATTGGCCCGTATAAGGGTGGCTTGCGCTTCCACAAGGCCGTCACCCCGTCGATGCTCAAATTCCTGGGCTTCGAACAGACCTTCAAGAACGCGCTGACCACACTTCCGATGGGAGGGGCCAAGGGTGGCTCGGACTTCGACCCTGTGGGCAAGAGCGATGCGGAGATTATGCGCTTCTGCCAGGCATTTATGCTGGAATTGTGGCACTGCATAGGGCCGGACCAGGACATTCCTGCCGGCGATGTAGGTGTCGGCGGACGCGAAATCGGCTACCTGAACGGAATGTATGCCAAGCTCGCCAGACAATATTCTACCGGTGTGCTGACCGGAAAGGGGGCCAATTGGGGAGGCTCTGTCCTTCGTCCTGAGGCGACGGGCTATGGCGCTCTCTACTTCCTTCAGAATATGCTTGCACGCGAGAGTAAGGAGGTTTCAGGCTTGAAAATAGCGGTTTCGGGATTCGGAAACGTGGCTTGGGGAGCCTGCAAGAAAGCTACTCAGCTCGGTGCCAAGGTAGTGGCCATATCGGGTCCGGACGGCGTATGCGAGATTCCACAGGGAATTACTCCTGAGATGATAGACTATATGCTCGTAATGCGCTCCTCTAACCGAAACAGAGTGGAGGATATGGCGGACAAATTCCCTGGGCAGGCGATATTTACTGCCGGGAAGAAGGCGTGGAGCGTCAAATGCGACGTGGCTATGCCTTGCGCCTTCCAGAACGAACTTTCGCTCGAAGATGCGCAGGAGCTCAAGGCTAATGGCTGTCATTACTGCTGCGAGGTCAGCAATATGGGCTGTCAGGAAGACGCCGTGAAATTCTTGAATGCGAATATGATTTTCGCACCCGGTAAGGCGGTTAACGCCGGTGGAGTGGCCACCTCGGGTCTCGAGATGACCCAGAACGCCACGCATATCAGCTGGACTGCCGAAGAGGTGGATGCTAAACTCCATTCCATTATGAAATCCATCCACGAATCTTGCGTAAAGTATGGTATTCAGGAAGATGGCTCCGTAAACTATGTGAAGGGAGCTAACGTGGCCGGCTTTATGAAGGTGGCTACTGCGATGCTCGAACAGGGGATAGTTTAGGATATTACACAGATATTTATTAAATTTGCGCCGCTTTTGCCCGAAAGCGGCGCAAATTGTAATTAAGCTAAAATATTATAATGGAATCAAAAAAATTGAACTACAAAAAGCTTATAGGGCTTCCTATAGTTCTTTTTGTAACCCTGTTTCTCTTTTTTGTGCCTACATCATTCTTCGGAATCGATGCTATGACACTTACACAGCAGAGAACCATCGCGATATTCGCGTTCGCGGCTCTTATGTGGATTTTGGAAATCGTCCCTGCTTGGGCTACTTCCATCATCACTATGGTTCTCCTTATTTTCACCATTTCATCGGGTTCGTTCGGCTTCCTGCTTCATAAACTTCCGGAAGGAGGTTTCGCAGAAGGTGCGGTAGTAGGTTATAAGGACCTCATGGCTTCATTTGCCAGCCCTACCATTATGCTCTTTATGGGTGGTTTCGTGCTTGCGATTGCGGCTACGAAGGTAGGATTGGATGTGGTATTGGCCAGAGTCCTTCTCGCACCGTTCGGAACTAATCCGAAGATGGTGCTGCTCGGCATCCTGATGGTAGTGGCATTCTTCTCTATGTTTATGAGTAACACTGCTACCGCTGCGATGATGCTCGCATTCCTCGCTCCGGTGCTGAAAAGTCTGCCGACAGACGGAAAGGGCAAGATAGGATTGGCATTGGCCATCCCGATAGGCGCGAACATCGGAGGCATCGGTACTCCTATCGGCACTCCTCCTAACGTAATCGCACTGGGCTATCTAAAGGAGCAGCTCGGCATTGACGTGGCTTTCGGCGACTGGTGCGTGAGGATGGTTCCTTTCGTCATCGTGATGCTGTTGATTTCATGGGGCGTGCTCTTGCTCTTCTTCCCATTCAAGGCTAAGAAGATAGAATTGAAAATCGAGTCTAATAAGAAGAAGGATGCGAAGTTCTGGATAGTGGCTGCCACATTCATCGTTACCATCGCTTTGTGGCTTATCCCTGAGAAGATTACGAACCTTAACTCTTACGAGGTGGCTTTGATTCCGTTCGCGGTTTTCGTGGCTACGGGCGTGTTCGAGAAAAAGGATTTCGAAGAGATTAACTGGGATGTGCTCTGGATGGTTGCGGGCGGTCTGGCTCTGGGTACGGCGCTGATGAAGACAGGATTGGCATCGACACTGGTAAATGCCATTCCATTCGGTATCATGCCGGCGCTTGCAGTGCTCGTCGTTTCCGGAATCGTGGGTTATGTCATCTCGAACTTCCTGTCCCACACATCGGCAGCGAACCTGCTTCTCCCTATCCTTACGGCGATCGCAGTGGGCGCACTGGGAACTCCTATGGGAGACCAGCTCGAGTTGCTGGGTGGCGTACAGGCCCTGCTCATAGGACTTGCCATCTCGACTTCGGTAGCTATGATTCTTCCTATCAGTACACCTCCTAATGCCATCGCCAGCTCGACGGGTCTTATCGAGACTAAGGATATGGCGAAGGTCGGCATTATCTTAGGTGTGGTAGGTCTGGTGTTAGGATACGGCGTTCTTATTTTCGTAGGATTCTAATATGAAGAAAATATTAATAATGGGGGCACTGATGCTATCAAGCATCGGTGCTTTCTCACAAAACAAGCCGGAGATTAAGATGTACGGCTTCGTGAGGACATTCTCGACCGTCGATACTCGTCTGAGCAAGTCGGGAACAGGCGAACTTTACTATTATGTCCCTCTTGACCATAAATATAACGCAAACGGCGAGGACTTGAATGCCCTCACCACGGCCAAGACTGCCGCTCTGACTTCCCGTTTGGGCATAAACACTTCGTGGAAAAGCGGCTCTATAAGCGTCAAGGGTAAGATAGAGGCCGATTTCTACAGCGGACTTAGCGGCATTACGGGAACGGCGGCGTTTAGGCTAAGACAAGCCTATTTCGACATCCTGACTCCATATTCCGACATTCGCATGGGGCAGGCTTGGCACCCTATGGCAGCAGACATGCCGGACGTAATAGCTCTGGAGGTAGGTGTGCCATTCGGGCCTTTCAGCAGGACTCCGCAGCTTACGGTGAACACCGACTGGGGCACGGATTGCTTCTACACCACAGTCTCCCTGCTCACCCAGATGCAGTACACGTCTGCCGGACCTGAGGGTAATTCGGCCAATTATGCCAAGTACACAGGCTTCATTCTGCCGGAGTGCTACATAGGGGCGACCTACCACAAAGGAGGATTTCTGGGACGCATAGGCGTGCACGAAAACACGATAAAGCCTCGATATATGGGACTTGTCGAAGGAGAGAGTGCGTTTGTGTCCGACAGGATGACGACGTTTAGCGCATTTATGTTCCTGCAGTACAAGCATGGCCTTTTTAGTGCGAAGGCGAAGAGCGTTCTCGCACAGGGAGGAGAACATATGAATATGCTCGGCGGCTATGGCATTTCAAAAAAGTTCACCGCAGCGGGGGAGGACGGACACTATGAGTATACTCCTACCCTTACCACTTCTTCTTGGGCATCATTCTCTTACGGTAAGAAATACAAGGCATCGCTTTTCTTAGGTTATGCACGTAATCTTGGTACCGTGAGCGATTTGCTCGAGATAGAGGACGGAAGCGGACTCGTCGATTCCCGTCAGAACTATTTGGCGAAGAATACCTATTCGAACCTAAATGCCACTTACAGGGTGTCTCCGACTATAAGCTGGAACTTCGGCCCTGTCACGCTCGCTCTCGAATACTCGTACAGTGCAGCCCAGTACGGTGAATATAAAAGCTATATCGCAGCTGACGGTACCAAGTACTCTCAGTGCGTGGGTCTTAATGGACTCGCTTCCGAGGGGAAGCACTGGGTGGGCAACCATCGCATCCAGTTTATGTCCAAGTTCACTTTCTAACAATCACTATATTTAGGTATAGCGAATATCCGTTAATTTGTTAATTTTGCGTTACGATGAAGATTAACGAATTAAAGATAGGCCAAAGTGCCGAAGTCCTCTCTGTCGGAGGACAGGGAAACATAAGACAGCATTTCCTGGGAATGGGTATCATCCCGGGTTCCATCATAACTCTCCAAGGGCGCGCTCCGATGGGCGATCCTTTGGAGATTCTCGTTCAAGGCTATTCCCTGACGCTTCGCATAGCCGAGGCCGAGCAGATAGAAGTAAAGGTGGTGGACTCCTGTCAGTATAAGGAGGCATCCTCTCCTGATATAGCGTATAATCTTTCAGTTCACGAAGATAACTCCCATCCGGGATTCGGTGAAGAGGGAAAGTACCACTCTGCCGACCACGCGCATCCTCTCCCTAAGGGAGAAGTGCTCACATTTGCCCTAGTCGGGCAGCAAAACAGCGGAAAGACCACTCTTTTTAACCAGCTGACCGGCTCCAATCAGCACGTGGGCAATTTCCCGGGAGTCACCGTAGACAGAAAGGACGGCCAGATGCGAAATCGTCCGGGGACTGTGGTGACCGACCTTCCGGGCATCTATTCCCTGTCCACTTACACCCAGGAAGAGATAGTTTCTCGCGACTTCGTGCTTAACGAAAGGCCTAAGGCGATAATAAACATCGTAGATGCAAGTAACATCGAAAGGCATCTTTACCTCACCATGCAGCTTATGGAGCTAGACATTCCTATGGTATTGGCCTTAAATATGATGGACGAGCTGCGCGGTAATGGGGGAAGCGTGCGCGTGAATGTGATGGAGCGCGAACTGGGTCTTCCGGTGGTTCCTATCAGCGCTGCTAAGGGTGAGGGTATCGATGAGCTTATCGAGCACGCGATTCATATAGCGTCTTATCAGGAAAAGCCTGCACGTCAGGACTTTTGTCCTCCCGACGAGCACGGGGGAGCAGTACATAGGTGCCTTCACGGCATTATGCATCTCATCGAGGATCACGCTTCGCGCGCCGGCATTCCCATCAGGTTCGCGGCTTCGCGATTGGTCGAGGGAGACGAGCAGGTATTGGCCCATCTGCAGCTGAGCGATAACGAGAAGCAGATTCTGGAAGACATCATCGAGCAGATGGAAAAGGAGCGCGGACTGGACAGGTTCGCGGCGATGGCGGATATGCGCTACGCCTTCATCCATAGGCTCTGTTCGCAGAGTGTGGCCAAGCCTCACTTGAGCAAGGAGCGCATCCGCTCGAACAGAATCGACCGCATACTCACGGGCCGTTTCACGGCGGTACCGGCTTTCGTGGGCATATTGGCCCTGATATTCTGGCTCACGTTCGATGTCATAGGCGTGCCTCTGCAGAACCTGCTGGACAGCGGAATCAGCTCGCTGGGGGCTATGGTGGACAGGCTCTTCGTGTCGTGGAACGTCAGCGAATCCATCAGGTCTCTGGTGGTGGATGCGATTTTCGGCGGCGTGGGTAGCGTACTTAGTTTCGTGCCTATCATCATAGTCTTGTTTTTCTTCCTGTCTATGCTGGAGGATAGCGGGTATATGGCGAGAATCGCCTTCGTGTGCGATGCCTTCTTGCGCAAGATAGGACTTTCGGGACGAAGCATAGTCCCTATGCTCATTTCTTTCGGATGTTCCGTTCCGGGCGTGATGGCAGCGCGTACGCTTCCAAGTGCAAGGGATCGTAAGATGACCATTTTGCTCACACCGTTTATGAGCTGCTCGGCGAAGATAGCCATATACGGCTTTTTCGCGGCTGCGTTTTTCCCGAAGCACGCAGGGTTAGCCATGGTGTCTATGTACCTTCTGGGAATAGTTTTGGGAATACTGGTGGCTCTGGTCCGTAAGATGTTGCGCAAGGGCTCGCAGGCGGCGCCTTTCGTGATGGAGATGCCTACATACCGTCTTCCGCAGGCGAAGAATGTAGGGCATTTGCTTTGGGACAAGACTAAGGATTTCGTACAGAGAGCCTTTACCGTCATATTCCTCGCTACCATAGCGATCTGGTTCCTGCAATCTTTCGATTTCAGGTTCAATCTGGTGGAGGATTACTCTCAGAGTATGCTGGCTAAGGTTTCGGGGCTCATCGCTCCTGTGTTCTCTCCTATGGGATTGGGCGACTGGAGAGTGGTGACGTCGCTGGTTTCGGGATTCTTGGCTAAGGAAAGCGTGGTGTCCACTATGGAGATTCTGGGTGTCGCAGGAGTGCTTACCACAGCTTCGGCCGTGGCTATGATGGTCTTCTGTGCGCTTTATACACCTTGCGTGGCTGCGATAGCTTCCATCCGTAGGGAACTTGGCAGCAAGTGGGCGGCGTTCGTAGTGGTATTCCAATGCGCATTTGCTTGGGTAATAGCGTTTATAGCCTATCTTCTTTTCGTATGAATCTCTCCACTTTAATAGTTGTGGCGGTAGTCGTGGTGCTCGCAGGATGTGCCTTGTGGGCAGTTCACCGCTCGAAGAAAAAGAAGGACTGCTGCGGCTGTCCCATCGCAGGATACTGTAAAAGGAATAGAGGCTGAACTTCCGTTGTGGAAATCCAGCCTCCATTAAGTCTTAGTTTGAAGATGTAGGACACTTCTGCCTGAACTCTAATGTGCAAGGTGAAGCGTCGGCGTGGTAGATTATGAAACTACCTTCGCGCTTGTAAGGGTAGGAGTAACTTATCTGCGTACACTCGTCTACCGTAAATGTGATGGTGTGTGCCGCCTTGTCCACAGAATCTATGTGGAGCCATTTCTTTTCAAGTGACTCTATGGTCACGTCTTCTCCATCTCTTTCGTTCTCGATGGTGTAGCTTACGGTATATGTGCCGCCGCTAACGGGGATGACGCTATATCCGCTTTCCTTAGGAACGTCAGGAATTTCACCTACGGAGATGCTTGGCTTGACTGAAGACAGCGTGAAAGGAATCTTTATCACCTTATCCGTGGTTCTGTTACCGTCGGCGGTAAGGCCATACACTACCACATAGTAGTCCTTCGAATTCCATCTGCTTACGCTACCTGCGAGCTCCTGCGCTCCGGAATAGAAATTACCCGAATTTGCGATAGTTCCCCATTCCGTAAAGCGCTCTATGTCGGCCTTTATCAAAGCCTCGTCGGAAGCGTATGAATCTACCTTACTCTTAGGACGTGTGTAGGCTATGTAGGTAGCCGTAGGGTCGGAAGGAGTTACTGAGAATGATGCGCTTTCATACCATACCTTCGTAAGGTTTACCTTGAAAGACAGCGGTTTGGCTGCTTCCTGTGATACTGTTATGGTAGAGCTTTCGGCATCGGCATAAGCTACTTTAAGCGTAGCCGTGCGAGCCTCGCTCTCCGTGTTTTTAGAAGCGCATACTACGAAGCTGCTCTCGGTAAGGTCCTTGACTGTGAGCCAAGATGCAGAAGGAGTGAACTGAAGGCTCTCTCCCTCTACAGGATTCTCTATGCTGTAAGTTACCTTTCTCTCTTCGGCTCCGTCTCTGAATGCCAATTCTGCCACCGAAACGGTAAGTACCGGAGCGTTCTTCCACACCTTCACGATGTTATCGTTATCGTCGGTCTTTATCTCCTTAATGCTACTCTTCTGCTCGGCTGTTATCCACAGGCTCTCAAGAGGGTTTCTCTGCGCGTCCACCTTTTCGAGAAGCGGGCTTTCCGTAACATTCAGTTCCTTAATCGAGTTATCCGAACATACGAAGGAAGTCATGGCACTCAATCCTTCGAGTGAAAGGGTAGTGAGGCTGTTCTTTTCGCAAGAGAGAGTCTCGATTTTCGAGCAACCGGCCACATTGAGGCTCTCGATGAAGTTAGTACCGCAGCTGAGAACCTTTAGGTTAGGATAAGATGAGAGATCCAGCGACTTAATTCTGTTTCCGTCACAGACTACGTAGGTTACGAGTCCCTTCTTTACCTCAGGAAGCAAAAGCTCCTCTATGAGGTTATTCGAGCAGCGGACTGAGCCCAGCGTAGGGCACTCCGACAGGTCGAGCGAAGTGATGTTGTTATCGTAGCACTCGAACAGGAGCAGTTCAGGGAACTCCTTGACGCTTACGGAAGTAAGGCTATTGCCATAGCATCCGAGCGAGAAGAGTTTCGGCAAGTTCTTAAGCCCGAGCGTCGTGAGGTTGTTCGTGCCGCAGTTCACGATACCCAGCTCGGGGCAATCCTCCACCTTCAGCGATGTGAGTGCGTTCTGGCTGATATCCAGATAGCCCAGCTGCTTCTTTCCTGCCAATTCGAACGTTTCGATGCGGTTCTTGTACGCCTGAACGAACTTCAGATTGTCGCTGTCCGACAGGTCGAGCGCGGTGAGCTCATTCACGTTAGCGTAAACCTGAAGGAGCGAGGTACAGCCCTTGAGGTTCAGCGAAGTAATCTTGTTATATGTGCAGGATACGTACTCGAGCTTATCCATTCCGCTGAGGTCGAGCGAGGTGAGCGCGTTGAAGTCACACTCGAGGTTTTTCAGGTTTCTGAAAATCTTGATTCCGTCGAGAGACTTGATGACGCTCCTGTCACTTGCTTCCGAATCGTATGTCAAATCCATTTCCGTAAGCCTGTCGGCCTCTGCCTGCGAGATAATTCCGTCTCCGTCGGCATCGCAATACGCCAGCATAAGTCTTCTGAACTCAGGGTCCTTGAATTGAGCCTTGGCTCCGGCACCCGCCTGGGTAACCTTCACGTTCATAGTCTCCCTTTCGTTTCCTTCGATGGCGTAAACTATCAATTCTCCGCTTCTGGCGTCGATGGAGGTGTTCTCCAGGGCCTCGACGTTGAATCCTCCCTCCACTTTCTCGATTACGAGCCACGATAGATTGTCGGACAATTCCGTATTCGACGCGTTAGTCTCCACTTCGAGGAAAAGCACCTCGCTCTCGGATGTAAAAGAGAGCTCCGAAGGAGATATCGAGAGATTAATTTCGATTGGTGTCTCCTCCACTTTCGGCTGCTTGTTACAAGACAGAACAGCCAGAGCGCAGAGGGACATTCCTAATGCAAATATATTTCCTTTCATAATTAATAAGCTTTTACACATCTAACATTCAGTCCGTTAGCCCACGGGTCGCTGTTATCGTAGTTAAGCACTGCAGGCTTTGATACTAAGAATGAATAAGCGAACTCTTTCACGGCATAGTGGCTGGTCCATACATTTACCTGTCCGTTTGACATCCTTACGTAGGTAAGTGCACCTTGCTCGGCGGAGTGTGCGCTACGGTAGCCCTGATAAGGGAACCAAGTAGTCACGCCCTCTGAAAGGGTGAAGGTTACGCCCTGGTTGTTCGGCCACTCAGGACCGCAGTTCTTAAGAGTTTCAAATGTCCTGTTCTTAGGAACCTGGTATCCAACAGGACATGGGTCGTATACGGCCTTCTCGTTAGGAGTCCAGAGAGACTTGTCCTCGTCCCACCAAGCGTCGTAAGATATGTTTTCCTTCACTACCCAGTTGGCGGTGTTGCTGTCCTCGCCTGCATAGATGAAGAGCATAGGATGTGCGGTAGCGTATTCTACCGAGCCTATTTCCTTCGTGCAAGGGGCTGTCTGCCATTTGGCCTGTGCGTATTTGGTGTTTCTAAGCACGAAGTTGTCGCTGCGCTCGAAAGCCTTGCGCTTTACGACCACATCGTCTTCACGATCCATATACTCGTTTTCGGTGTCGCCGATGAACGGATCCTTACGTCCCCACTGATAGAAGAGTCCGAATGCCTCGTCGCCCTCGACGCCCGTAGCACCCAAGTTACGGTCCATTACGAAGAAACCGTTAGTCTTTCCGCCGCTCTGGTATACAGGGTTGTTCTCGTAGTCGAAGACCTGCGGCATATCCGTCATCCATATATGCCAAGACCACACGATGTTGCCATCTTTGTCGAAAGCTGCGATAAGCGCATTTCCCTTCTTCGAAGAAGCCTTGAAAGAGATGCGTCCGTCGGCGTATTTCACATCGGAGATAAGCTCGTTATCAGAGCTTGAACCTACCTTTGATACCCAAAGCCAATCCGCACTTGCTATGCCGCCAATCTTCGAATTGTTTACTTTATTAGTAGCGAAAGAGTACTCTCCCTCGGAGTGAACCATATAACAATTGGCATATCCCTTAAGGCTAAGGTCGTTAGAACCTGCACCGCTGGATGCCCATTCGAAGGTGCCGGCCTGGGTGCTCTGGTTACGGCTAACCGAGATGGCTGGGATGTCCATGCTGAAGATCTGTCCCTTGCTGTCGGTAGCGATGAAGGTGAAGCCGTCGCTGTACTGGCCTGCAGGCACTACGAAGTTGAACTTGGCGCCTGAAGTGGCGTCTACGCCTGCGCCGCAGTTGATCATTACGTTATTCTTAGCGTCGGCGTTAAGTGAAAGCGCGAAGTCGGATACTTCGAGATTGATTACGCCAGAGCCTGAAAGTCTTACATTAGATTTTGAAAGAAGCTCCGCTTCGCGGATCTCGTGAGCGCCGGTAAGGCTTACCGAGATTACTCCGCCTACATATTTCAGCGCTACCTCAGTGCCTGAAGCTATACCCGCTGCAGGGTTAGTCTGGGCGAGTGGCTTTTCGAAATACTGTGTAGAAGGAATCTCCGTTCTAATTATGGCCGAACTACCGCTTCCGCTCGCTGCCGAAGATGTCGAAACATAGTATTTGTCGGCAGCCTTGATAGGGCCGAACTTGGCATTTCCTGTGCCTGCACCCTCGTAGAGAGTGGCAGGAAGGCCGTTTACGAAGAGAACCGAGCTCTGTGCCCATTTGTTCTGAGAACCGTCCGCACCGTCCTCGAGACTTGCAGAAAGGTAAATCGGCGGCTCGTCGTCCGAAACATATTCTACGGCGCAGTCAGCTACCTCGCCGCGGCGAACTTCGATGGCCGAGAGCGGCTTGGCAGTCATTACGTTACCGTCTTTTGAGTAGGCCGTGAGCATAAGGGAAGAATAGCTTCCTGCAGGAAGGGTAACTTCTACCGATGCGCCGCCCACCTCGATTCCGTCTCCGAGTTCGATGGTCAGAGTAGAATTGGCATTCTCAGAGAGGGCCAATGCCGGCGAGCCGGTGAAGTTCAGCGATACGCTGGCGTCTCCCGAGAGCTTCGTTCCGTCAGATGTGCTGAGGACGAGCTTGGTCAGGGTAGCGCTTTCGCCGGTGAATGAGAGTTTGAGCGTGCCAAGCAAGTATTTGAATGACAGCATAGGGTTCTTGTTGCAGGCTACCATCGGTCTGGCGAGCGAATGTCCTACGGTCTGGGTAGATGGAAGGGAGAACGTGAGCGTCTGCCCGTCTACTACACCTGAACCGAAGTCGTAGGCTGCACAATAAATATCGGACATGGTGACCTTTTCGATAGTTGAAAGGGATGTCCCGACACCGTCGGTAATGACATAAGTGGCGCCATTTATAAGGACCTCGTCTCCGGATTCCCATAGACGGCCGTTTTCAAGAGATGCAGAGATGGATACTGTGTCCTTCGTAATGTCTCCGCCTTTGTCCGTACAAGAAAAAAGGGATACTGCGAGCAGTCCCAAGGCAAATTTTTTGATTTTCATAAAACTAATTAAACTGAAGTTCAAATATACTACTGGCGCAAATATACGAAATATGCCGGAATAGTGCAAAAAAATGGGCAGCCTCTCCCGGCCGCCCATCTTATATGACTCATTATTCTACAACCACTTCGGAGCAGAGGATTCTGCCTCTTGCCGAGATGGCGGTAACTTTCACGTATCTTCCGCGTGCGTTCAACTCGTCTGCCAGTATGACGTCGGTCCAGCAGTCGAGATATTTGTTAGGCCAGTTTTCGTAGGTGACGGTCTTGACCTTCGTGAAGTGGCGTCCGTCGTTTGACACCTCTACCTCTATACACTGAGGGATGATGACTCCTTCTCTATAGTAGTCGCAGAAATGTGCGCCCACCTTAGAGATGTCCTTCTTCGAGCCGAGATCTATCACGCACTCCATCTTTCCTCCCTCGAATTCGCACCAAGCCTCGTCATTAGGGTCTTCCCAGCCGAATTTGCCGTCGCTGAGCGCCTGAGGACCGGCAGTCACCTTGTGAGTTCCGAAATCCTTACCCGAGAAGATCTCCTCGAGCATCTTCCAGCGAGGGTCTCCGTTCATCCAAGCCATATAGTCGTTATAGAGGTCATTGGCATAGATTCTCTGTCCTGCAGGGTATGGTGAACCCGGCTTGTCGAAGAGGCTGTAGACGATGAAGCTGACTACCTTGTCCACTCCTGCCTGGTTTACTCCGACCAGCTGTGAAAGCACGCGTCCGAACGCAGCCGGAACGAGCGTAGAGTACCAGTTGTTGGCCTCGCGATCCCAAGTAAAGGTCTCGATGTTAGCCCAGAACTCGATGCCTGCCTTCTTGTGGATTTCGCCCACCTGTCTGAAGTGCTCCTTCATGTTTTTCATAGGGAACTGTTCGCGAACGCAGCCTACCTCGTCCTGGTAAGCGATGATGTCCACGTCCAGGTCGCAGATGGATTTTTCGAAGAGCGGGTTCTCAATGTCGGCACCGAACAATCCATAAGGGGAGATGAGCACCTTGATGCCCGGAGTCAGCTCGCGAGCGTGTGCGGAAATCTTGTTCACTCCCTGAACGGCATAGTCGCTCAGATATGGGATGAAACAGCCCTCTACCGGGATATACCATCCTTCGAATGAAGGGCGTCTGCTATATAGTTCGGCCAATTCGTCCATAAAGTGGCGGTTCGTCTCGATGACGTAAGGGTCGGTGAGGTCGTCCAGCTGGTCGCGGGCCCATCCGCAGCCTATGAAGACTTTCATGCCAAGCGAATCGGCAGTGTCCATAATGGCATCTACGGGGCTTTTCCTGCCTTCAGGATAGCCGTGCTCCATAAATAAACAAGGATACATCGCGCGGCCCTCATTGGCCACGGTCACTATTATCAGGAGGTCTACACCCATTTCGTGCAATTCGCCGATCTTGCAGGCCCATCTCTGGGGGTCGCTCTGGTCGACATTGCGCTGATTCATGTAGTTGTTTCTTTCGTCCTGCCAGAAGAAGTTGATGAAGGTTCCGCTGATAGGTTTTACCTCTGCCTTAGCGGCAAGCGAGGAGAGCATCAATAGAAGGAAAAGTAGTTTTCGTTTCATAAATAATAGTGGATATGTGTTATTCGCTTACAAAAATATGGAAAAATCCGCATTTATTACTAACTTTGGTGACTTTTAGATACTTTATTTTAATAATACAATGAAACTAAACAGATTTTTATCGATTGCGGCAGCTGCACTTGCAGTGTTCGCATCTTGTGGGGAGAAAGACAACCCTATCCAGGGAGAGGCTTCTCTTACTATTAAAAGTGAACCGGCTGTGACTGTCGGAACAGAGACCGGAAGCGTAGACATAGAGTTCGTAGCTACACGTGACTGGACCGCCAAATCTGATGCCGCTTGGGCTTCAGTAGACCCAGCTAGAGGTTCGGCATCGTCAGATGCTCAGAAAGTTACCGTTACCGTGCTCCCTAACGACGGATATGCACGTGACGCTAAGATTACTCTTTCCATCGGTACTTTGAAAAAGACCGTATCCATCCATCAAGAAGGCTCAGGCGCTGCTCCTGACGGAACGAAGGATAATCCTTTCGACGTAGTTTCAGCCATCGCCAAGTGCGTGGAAATCGGTCAGACACAGTCTACCGAGAGCTACTATGTAAAGGGTATCGTTTCTTCCATCAAGAACACCTCCGGCGTAGCTCAGTATGGTAACATCGATTTCTACATCTCCGATGACGGAAAGGACGCTAAGGAGACAAGACTTCTCGTGTTCCAGTGCCTCTATCTTAACGGCGAGAAATTCACCGCAGAAGACCAGGTTAAAGTGGGCGATCAGGTAGTGGTTTACGGACCTCTCGTAAACTATATGGGAAATACTCCTGAGACAGGCGGAAAGGGCTCTACCCGCATCGTAAAGCATAACGATAAGGAAGGCGAGGCCGGTGGCAGCACGGGCGAGTTCAAGACCGAGCCTAAGGGTACAGGTACCGAGGCTGATCCGTTTAACGCAGCAGCAGCCATCAAGAAGGCTGTCGAGGTAGGACAGACCGCAAGCGCAGAGCAGTATTACATTAAGGGAAAGATAGTTTCTTTCAAGGAGGCGTTCAGTGCTCAGTTCGGTAACATGACATTCTACATCTCAGACGACGGTACTGCTGCACTCGATCAGTTCCTCGTATTCCGCGTGCTTTCTTATAACGGAGAGAAGTTCGTTTCGGGAGACCAACTTAAGGTCGGTGACGAGGTGGTAGTAAAGGCTGCTCTCGTCAACTACTATGGTAACACTCCTGAAACTAGCCAGGGAGGTCACCTTATCAGCGTTAACGGCGGACAGACTGTTTCCGATTACATGAGTATCTCCAATAACTATGCAGAGGTAACTGCTGCTGCAGGTTCTCTCGAGATTACCGTTACTGCAAACCAGAGCTGGAGTGTGGTATCCGACAGCGATTTCGCTAAGGTTTCACCTGCAGAGGGATCTGGCGACGGTAAGGTTAAACTCGAGTACACGGCTAACGGCAAGACCCCTCGCACTGCTAAGATTACCTTCACTGCTAAGGATGGCAAGAAGGCAACCTTTACCCTTCGCCAGCTCGAGGAAGGCGCCGTAGCCGCACAGGAGATTACTTGGAGCGCTGCAGAGTGGGAAGGAATCAACGGTCCTGAGGTCGTTTTGAAGAAAAATGGCTACATCATTACCGTGAAGAAAAATGATGGTACGAATAATCCACTTCCGAAGGACGGTGAATTCCGTGCTTATGCTAAGAGTACGGTAACGATTGAGGCCGAAAAGGAAATGACTTCAATCGTATTCGCATTGGCCCAAACAGGACAATATTCTGCCATTACAGCGGATTGCGGAGAGGTAGGCGCTCAGGCAAAGGGTGATACCAAGCTTTCTTGGACAGGTAAATCGAAGAAAGTAGAATTTACTGTAGGCGTAGAGAATACTTACGGAAGCGATTCTAAAAAGAAGAACGGACAGCTCCGCTTCGCGAGCATAGAGATTAAATAATGAGCTTTTTCAAAAGAATCATAATTCCTATTTTATCGATTTCTATCCTGTTCTCCTGCACGGGGAACGGGATAGAACCCGATAATGTAAGGATAGAGCCAAGTCTTGAGCTCCAGTTTTCCGAAGTTTCAGGGGCTAAGGGTTATATGTTCGTTAATGTAGAGGCTTCGGGGCAGTGGGAACTTAAACTCGAATACGAACAAGAGACCACCGAGCCGTGGGCTTCTCTTTCGCAGACTTCAGGGAAAGACACTAAAAAGGCTATAGTGCTTTCTTATCAGGCTTATTCCGGTGCTTCCGGAAGGACTCTCGAAGTGGTACTCTCCGCTTCAGGGAAAGCGATTAGGAAGTCCCTATATCAGCAGGGGCGTAAGAAGAACGTCACTATGCAGGCTACGGCCCCGGTAAGCTGGATCGAACTTCCTGAAACAAACGAAAAGGACGGACTGGACTGGGGACTGGTCGAGATGGCATCGACCCCGGGAATGCGTAGTTACTCCTACTACTGGGATTACGACAATATGGTGGCGCATTGGGTGGCATATCCTCTCAACAGGGGATTGATAGGCGCCGGAAGCGGAAGAACTGACGCTTGGGGGCTCGACCCTAACCTTCCGCAGGGACAGCAGCCGGTTCTTTATAGGAGCTGGGGCGTAGGCTGGCTCGATCGTGGCCATCAGATTCCGTCGGCTGACCGTCTTCGCGACGGAGACAATCAGCAGACTTTCTATGGAACTAATATGACCCCGCAGATAGGTAAAAATTTCAATCAGGGTATCTGGGCCAAGCTCGAAGGCAAGGTTCGCTCGTGGAGCGACAAATACGACACCCTTTATGTGGTTACCGGCTGCGTGGTGAAACAGAACTCTACACAGGGAAAATATAACCAGGTGGGCGGCTATGTCTTCGATAACGACAGAAAGAGAGTCGCCGTTCCGACTGCATACTATAAGGCAGTCTTAGGATACAAGGCTTCTTCCAGCACTTATGGATACGGTGGCTATTGTGGTGCCGCGATTTATTATGATCACGAAGATATTTATAACACAGGTATCTATGCTTCGGATCTGATATCCATCAGGGAACTGGAGGAAAAACTGGGTTATAAGCTTTTCGTAAACCTTTCGAAGAAGATAAGCGAGGAACAGGTAGAAAAGGTCAAGACCCAAGACCCAAGCAAGGTCGCTGTTTGGAAATAATCTAATGACACTAAAATATATGAAGAAGTTTTTAATCTGCATTTTCTGCTCTTTAATGGTTTTCAGCGCCTATGCTCAGAAAACCCAGCAGAATTTCGTAATAGGATTCTATAATCTGGAGAATCTTTTCGATATCTATGACGATCCTGTTAAGAACGACGGCGAGTTCCTTCCGGAGGGAAAGAACAAGTGGACACAGGAAAAATACGACATCAAGCAGCGTAATATGGCTAAGGTAATAGCTGAGATGGCTAAGAACAATGGTCGTTGGCACACCATTCTCGGCGTTTCCGAGATAGAGAACCGTCTCGTTCTCGAAGACTTGGTAAGCCAGGAGTCCATAGCCGAGGCTAATTACCAGATAGTTCACTACGACAGCCCTGACCGTCGTGGTGTGGACGTAGGCCTGCTCTATAAGCCTGACCAGTTTACCTATCTCGACAGCGAGTCCATTCCTTTCACTTTCGAAGGTTCTGACATAGATTTCTCCGACACTAACACCGAATATTTCCGTACTCGTGACATTTTGATGGTTCACGGAATCATAGCCGGTGAGCATTTCGCCTTCTATGTGATGCACCTTCCTTCCAGAATAGGAGGCAAGGGAGGTAACCTTCGTTCACGCGGCGCCGAGATAGCTTATGCTCACGCCCAGGAGATGGAGGCGAAGTATCCAGGCATAAAGATAGTTATGATGGGCGATATGAACGACGACCCGTTCGACGAGTCTATGGTGACCTATCTCCACGGAAAGGAGAGCATCGCCGAGATGACCCCACAAGATTACTATAACCCGTATCTTTCTATGATAAAGGCAGGTTACGGCTCTCTTTGCTATCAGGGAACTTGGTGCATCTACGACCAGGAACTCATTAACTATAACTTGGCCGTGGCTCCGGAAGGCGGTCTCAAGATACAGCCTGTGACTAAGGGACGTGGAGTGTGGTACGACGGCGTCATCTTCAAGCGTCCGTTTATGACCACCCAGAAGGGCCAGTACAAGGGCTATCCTTTCCGTACCTTCTCTAACGGAGCATTCGTAGGAGGTTATTCCGACCACTATCCTACATATATAGTAGTAGGCAAATAATTTAAATTTTATATAATGAAAAAGAGACTATTTAGTGCATTCGCAGCTCTGCTTCTCCCTCTCGTGGCATTTGCATCGGACTGGGGTGGAGTAAAGGCGACTGTTGTCAATAGAGCTGGAAGAATTCCTATTCCAGAAGCTACCGTAACCGTTAGCCGTGGTGCCGAAGTAGTGGCATCGGCTAAGACCGGAAGCGATGGTAAATTCGAAATCTCCGGACTTGAAAATGGAGCTTACCACGTGCTGGTGACAGCCGCAGGATTCGCTTCCTCTGAAATTAACCTTAGCGTGGAGGGTTTCGTAAGAGACCTCATCTTCGTGTCATTGGTATCCGAGCAGATTATCGCCGAGGCCGATGATTCAAGCTATGCCGAGTTCGATATGGAAGATTCGGGCTATTCCGACAATCCTTCCATCCTCTTCGGCGCCAACGATCCGTATAATAATATAGTAGGATACGGATTCAGCGACGTGCGTTTCAAGAACAGAGGTTACAACAGCGAAACACAGGACGTGCTTTTCGCAGGAATTCCTCTTAACGATGCGCTCACGGGCTACTCTCCTTACTCTCTGTGGAGCGGACTTAACGAAGCTACCCGTAATAAGGAAACCACCATCGGTATGGAATCTCACGAGACATCCTTCGGTGGATATAACGGTGTGACCAGCATCTTGGGCACTCCGTCGACAGTCCGTCCGGGCCTTCGTTTCAGCGTACTCTCGAATTCAGCGCTCTATCGTCTTCGTCTTATGGCCAATTACGCCTCCGGCGAGATGGACAATGGCTGGAGCTATGCGGTCAACGTTTCTGCCCGTTTGGGAGGAAACGATTGGGTAAAAGGTGTTTACTACAAATATCTTTCTTACTATGCCGGCGCCGAGAAGAAATTCAGCGACGAGCACAGATTGGCCCTTATGACATTTGCCACCCCGGGCCAGAGAGGCGCGCAGAACGCTTCCACCCAGGAGGTCTATGACTTGATGAGGGACAATATGTATAACTCGAACTGGGGTTATCAGGACGGCAAGATGCGTAATGCCCGCGTGCGCAGTACTTTCGAGCCTATCTTCGTGGCCAAGTACACCTACACTCCTAGCACCGAATTGGAATTGAACGCTACCGTTCTCTTCAGAACAGGTCGCAACGGCTATTCTGCTCTGGACTGGTACGATTCGGCCGACCCTCGTCCTGATTACTACCGTAATCTTCCTAGCTATTTCTACGACCCTAATCCGGATTTGAGCCGTTACGACGAGTATCAGGCAGCTCAGCAGAGAGAGGCGTGGTATACCGACTCAAACGTTCAGCACATCAATTGGGATCGTCTTTATAACATCAACTACAATTCCGAGGGTGGACGTTCGAAGTATGTTCTCCAGGACCGTCGTACGGACCAGAACGACTTGAACTTCGCACTTACAGGAAAATGGACTCCTTCGAGCTGGCTTACTCTCGAGGGCGGTGCCAATGCCCGTATAAACCGTACTGAGTACTTCCAGACCGTAAAGGACCTTTTGGGAGGCCAGTACTACCTTAACATCAACAACTTCGCGGAGCGCGACTACGCTTTCTCTCCGGCGAAGGTGCAGAACGACCTCGACTATTGGATTAGAAACAACGGTCAGGCCGAGATGGTAAAGAAGGGTGACAAATACGGCTACGACTACTATGCACAGGTGCGTAATGCCAAGCTCTGGGCCAATGCTCTCGTAGATCGCGGTCCTTTCAAGGCCCACGTTTCCGCAAAGGTAGGCTACGAGTCATTCTGGAGAGATGGTCTTATGCGTAACGGCCTTTTCCCTGGCGTTCAGGCTGATGGCTCGGACTATATCATAGAAGGCGTGAACCTCTCTAAGGATGGTGATTACCAGACTTCTTACGGAAAGAGCGAAAAGGCCATATTCTTGACAGGCGCCGTTAAGGCAGGTGCAGAGTACGTCATGATGGGTGGACACAGAATCTACGCTAACGTAGGTTACTTCGAGGATGCCCCTAAGTTCAGCGGAGCGTTCCTCTCTCCTCGTACACGTAACACGCTCGTACCTAACCTTAAGAATAGCAAGACATTCTCTGCCGACGCTAACTATCAGTACAGTAACAGGGGATATAACATCCGCTTCACTGCTTTCTATACCACCATTAACGACCAGAGTAAGGTGATGAGCTTCTACGACGACTCTCAGCACTCTTTCACTAACTTCGCTATGACCGGTATAGATGAGCGTCATATGGGTATAGAGCTCGGCTTCAAGGTGCCTTTCTTCCTTACGAACCTTACGCTTCAGGGTGCCCTCAGCTTGGGCGAGTATGTCTACACATCTACTCCTCGTATGACCCAGACCATAGACAACAGCTCCGTAGTGGTAGTCGAGAATACTCCTGTAACTTACTGGGCATCACATCCGATTTACGCTAAGAAATCCGACGGTACATACGTCATCGACGACGAAGGCCGCTATAAGGTGGCAAAGGAACAGAAGCACTATGTGCCTTCTACTCCTCAGCTTGCAGCAAATCTCGGATTCAACTATCGTCTTCCTTCATACTGGTTCTTCTCTTTGGGAGCTAACTTCTATGCTCACAACTATCTGAGTATGAACCCTCTTTATCGTACGGAACTCGCTGTAGTGGGTCCGGACGACAAACTCTCGTCGGTATCTCGCGAAGAGCACCGTAGGACTTGGCTTCTCACCGAGGAAATCGTGAACCAGGGTCTTAGCGCCGACGAGATCGAGTATATGGCTGCGCAGGAAAGATTTGATCCGGTAGTCATAGTAAATGCAAGCATAGGAAAGTCTTGGTACATCCAGAGAAAATACCAGTTCGGTTTCTCTCTCGAGCTTAAGAATATGCTTAATAACACAGATGTACGCACCGGTGGATACGAGCAGACACGTCTTCTCAAGAGCGGTAGCTACACCCGTTATTATCGTTTCGACTCGAAGTATTTCTATATGCAGGGAGCCAATTATATGTTAAACCTTTATTTCAGATTCTAAGGAGGAGTATAAAATGAAAAAGAACATTGTCTTAGCACTTGCCCTTTGTGCTCTTCTTTCTTCTTGTGAAGAGTTTACCCCGGTATTCACTTCGAAGTATCCGGAACCTTCACGTAGCGAGGATGTATCAGGCTCTCAGGTAGTAAAGCCTGGCGACATCACGGTGACACACACCATTCAGGAACTTTCGAAACTCTACACCCAGGGTCATCCTATGGAGATAGAGGACAATATAGTAATCGCAGGTCGTGTCATCTCTACCGACAAGCCCGGTAACTTTTATAACCAGATCTACATTCAGGACGCGACAGGTGGCATCGAGATTAAACTCGGTAAGAACAGTCTTTATAACGAATACAAATTAGGCCAGAAAGTCTATGTGGTATGCGGCCCCGGTAATCGTACCGGCGGTCTATCCATAGGTAGTTACGGCTATAAGTCAGGTAACTACGGCGGAAACGGCATGACTCAGCTCGGTGCAGCTTTCGCGCAAGGGACTTACGGAACTGCCTACGAGACTTCTTACATCCGTTCGGACCGTGTCATTAAGGACCACATATATGTGGAATCTCCTCTGGACGCGGAGCCTCAGACTCCGGTAGTCCTTACCGAAAAGGACCTTCCGGCTAAGAACGCTACCCTTTCTGATTGTCCATACCTCGGCCGCCTCGTAACCTTGAAGGGGCTTAAGTATGCTAACCATGCCTTCGCGCTTCTCTACCTGAGCAGCGACGAGTCTAACAAGAACTCTCAGAACCGTGTGTTCCTTTCGGATCAGACTTGGGGAATAGACTCTTGGGCTATGAGCAAGGCCAATTTCCTTACACACCTTCAGCGTGGGGATTGGGACGCTGCGATGATAGGTAATGCAAATGATCAGGCCTACGGTTCGGTAGGCTCAGTGAAGCTCGAATACCTTATGCAGGCAGACGAGCCATTCTACCAGAACGTAAAGGAACTTAAGGACCCTGCTTTCTGCCGCTCGGTATATTATTGGGTCTATGGAGTATATCCTGAAAAGGAAGAGGATCAGAGCCTGGTGGAGGAGAGAATGAAACCTGAGAATCTCTTGCAGAAATGGCCTCGCTACTGCTTGGCACGGAACGCTAACGGCTATGCCGTGAGCCAGTATTTCACTCTCGGCAGCACTACCATACAGCTTCGCACGAGTGGATTTGCCAAGTTCGCCGACAGCAAGATTCCTGCATCGGTGCTCAATGGCAGCAAGTCAGTTTCCCTCACCGGTATCCTTACCCTTTATCAGGGAAATGTTCAGTTCATAGTAAATAGTTTAGACGATATCGTAGTAGAATAATAAATGAAAAGATTAGCAGCTATAATTGTGATGGCAGTTTCATTAACATCTTGTCACAGTAATCCTTTTCTCAAACAGTGGAATACCCCATACGGTATTCCACCGTTTGATGAAATACGTACCTCCGACTATATTCCTGCCGTAAAGGAAGGTATAAAACAGCAAAACGCGGAGATAGACGCCATTATAGGCGACACCCGTACTCCTTCTTTCGAAAACACCATAGCTGCGCTCGAGCTTTCAGGTGGCATTCTTTCTAAAGTGGAAGGCGTTCTCTTTAATGTGGCTGAGACTGACCGTACCGAGGAACTCGACGCTGTGGTGGAAGAGGCGATTGGCCTATTGAGTGCGCACAGCACCGACATTAATTTCAATAAGGCTCTCTATGCTAGGGTCAAGGCCGTTTATGAGGCAGACCAGAGCGCGCTGACCCGCGAGCAGCAGATGGTGCTCAAGGGCTGGTATGAGGGCTTCGAGCGCGAGGGAATTGGCCTGAAGGCCGAGCAGCAGGATGAGCTTCGCGAGATTAACGCACGCGTGGCCGCACTTAACCAGAAGATAGGTAACAACATACTCGCAGAGTCCAACGCATTCCAGGAAAAGTTCGGATTTAGCGTGAGCTCTTATCCTGCGATGATGACCACGACTGCCGACCGCGAGCTTCGCAGGCAGTATAACGAGGCCTATCGTTCGCGCGGACATAACGGAAATGAGTATGACAACCGTGCGCTCATTCTCGAATTGGTGGCGCTTCGCACCCGTAAGGCCAATATCTTAGGCTACGAGTCTTCGGCGGCCTTCACCCTTTCGGATAAGATGGCATCTAACCCTCAGACCGTGGACGAGTTCCTGAAGGGTATAATGGATGCGGCCAATGTCAGGGCCAAGCAGGAAGTGAAGGAGATGCAGCTCTTTATGGACGCTGACGTCAAGGCGGGTCTCCTCCCTAAGGGCTCCAAGATAGAGCAGTGGGACTGGTGGTACTATGCCGAGAAGGTAAGACGTGCCAAGTATGACTTGGATGAAGATGCAGTAAGCAAATACTTTAAGGCTGAGAACGTGCTTAACGGAGTGTTTACCGCAGCGAAGACGCTTTATGGCGTAAATGCCGAGAAGATAGAGGGCGTTCCGAGCTATAATCCGGATTGCGTGACCACTTGGAAGCTTACTTACGATGACGGTTCGCTTATAGGCATTCTTACTACGGACCTTTTCCCTCGCAGCAGCAAACGCGGCGGTGCGTGGATGAACAATGTCCGCAATCAATATTACGACGCCGCAGGTAACGACGTAAGGCCTATCATCGTGAATGTAGGCAATTTGTCGGAGTATATGAGCATCGACGACGTGCAGACTACTTTCCACGAGTTCGGACACGCACTTCACGGATTGTTGTCGAAGTGCCATTACCCTTCGGTAAGCGGCACGAGCGTCAAGAGGGACTTCGTGGAGATGTTTTCTCAGTTTAACGAGAATTGGGCTTTCCAGCCTGAGTTGCTTGCGCTTTATGCGAAGAACGACGCCGGAGAGGTGATTCCACAGGAGTTGGTGGAGAAGATCAATGCCGCTTCCAAGTTCAATCAGGGATTTATGACTGCGGAATTGGCTGCGGCTTCGATTCTGGATATGCGTTGGCACGAGCTCACATCTGTGGAAGGTGTGGATGTCGATAAGTTCGAGGCACAGGTGGCTAAGGAGATAGGGCTCATTCCTCAGATTACATATCGTTATCAGAGTACTTATTTCAACCATATCTTCGGTGGAAGCGGTTACGATTCGGGTTACTATGGTTACCTCTGGTCGGAGGTGCTCGACAAGGATGCTTTCAGCATTTTCCAGAGTTCGCCGAACGGAGTGTGGGATAAGGAGTTGGCACTTAAGTTCAAGCGGACTTTCCTCGAAAGGGGTGGAAGTGAGGAGCCTATGGTGCTTTATCACGAATTCGCCGGTCGCGACCCTCAGTCAGACGCTATGCTCAAGGCACGCGGCTTGAAGTAATCTGTAATATCAACGAAGAGAAATGTGCTTTTAGGACGGATAGTCGCCCGTGACTTGTGAACGGGAGGGGCCCACGTTAGTGGGAGGGATAGCGCGAAGCGCGTATCGTCCTAAGGGCACTTTCTCTTCGTTGATGCAGTGTAAGACTTATTTGACAAAGCAGAAATTAGATAGAATTAGTTAGTATAAGTATATGAACAGAAAAGTACTTTTAATGATTTTGGATGGTTGGGGCGAAGGCCGTCACGACCATAGTAATGCCATTTACACACAGGGGACTCCGAATATTGACGCCCTTCGTGCCAAATACCCATTCAGTCACCTCCAGGCTTGCGGAAAATACGTAGGTCTCCCGGACGGACAGATGGGAAACTCCGAAGTGGGACATATGAACCTCGGAGCAGGTAGAACCATCTACCAAGACCTCGTAAAGATCAATATGGCCTGCGAAGAGCACAGACTGCTCCAGAATAAGGAAATCGCAGCGGCTTTCGAGAACGTTAAGAAAAACGGAGGCAAACTCCACCTTATGGGCCTCTGCAGCCACGGTGGCGTGCACTCATCACTCGATCACGTCTACGAATTCCTCGCAGAAGCTAAGCGTTACGGCCTCGAAAATGTGTTCGTACACTGCTTTATGGACGGACGCGACACCGACCCTCACAGCGGACTTGGCTTCGTGAAAGAGCTCGAAGAGAAGATGGCAGAAAGCACCGGCAAGGTAGCTACGGTCTGCGGACGCTTCTATGCGATGGACAGAGACAAGAGATGGGACCGTGTCAAGACAGCCTACGATATGCTCGTAGACGGAAAGGGCGCCGAGTTCGAAAGCGCTCAGGCCGCCATCCAAGCATCTTATGACGAAGGCGTTACCGACGAGTTCATCAAGCCTGTAGTAATTACCGAAGGCGGCAAGCCTCTTGCTAAGATAGAAGCTAACGACACCGTTATATTCTTTAACTTCCGTAACGACCGCGCTCGTGAGATGACATCCGTACTTACGCAGCACGATATGCCGGAGCAGGGAATGCACACCATTCCTCTTTACTACTGCTGTCTTACTCCATACGACGCTTCCTTCACGGGACTCCATATCCTCTTCGATAAGGAACTCGTTACGGACACCCTCGGAGAGACTCTCGCACGCGCCGGAAAACACCAGCTTCGCATCGCCGAGACAGAGAAATATGCCCACGTGACATTCTTCTTCAACGGAGGACGCGAAGAGCCTTTCGAGAACGAAGACAGAATCCTCGTAAACTCACCTAAGGTCGCTACCTATGACCTTCAGCCGGAGATGAGTGCTCCGGAAGTGGCAAGCAAACTGATAGACGTGTTGAAGACCGAAAAGGAAGATGCCATTATCCTTAATTTCGCTAATGGCGATATGGTAGGGCACACTGGTATCTATCCTGCTATCTGCAAGGCAGTGGAGGTCGTAGATAACCTCGTGGGAGAAGTGGTTAAGGTAGCTGTCGAGCACGACTACGTAGTTCTCATCACTGCAGATCACGGTAATGCAGACTATGCAGTTAACGAAGACGGTACCCCTAATACCGCCCACTCATTGAATCCTGTACAGTTCGTCGTAGTAAACGCCGGAGACGAGGTGAAGACCGTAAAGGATGGCGCTTTGTGTAATGTGGCGCCTACCATCCTCAAACTTATGGGTATCCCTCAGCCAGAGGCTATGACGGCAGAGCCGCTCATCTAAGATGTTCAAGTTTAAACCGATATTGAAAACTCGCGTATGGGGCACCGAAAGCTGGGTTCTTTCGGCTGTCCCCGGCGACGAGTCGGTTATAGCGGAAGGTCCGCAGGCCGGGAAAAAGATTACCGATGTCTACCAAGGCACTTTTCCGCTACTAATAAAATTCATAGACGCTAAAAAAGACTTGTCCATACAGGTCCATCCTTCCGACGAGCTCGCCCGTCAACGACACGGATGTAATGGTAAGACCGAGATGTGGTATATCATCGATGCAGCACCCGGTGCGCATCTTATAAGCGGACTTAAAACCTCTATCACACCCCAAGAATATGTGGATCTCGTGCAGCAGGACAGGATTACCGATGTGCTTCAGGATTACAGCGTGGCTCCCGGTGACGTGTTCTACCTGCCTTCAGGACGCATCCACGCCATAGGCGGAGGTTGCTATCTCGCCGAGATTCAGCAGACTTCCGACATTACCTATCGCATCTACGATTATGGAAGGCCGGGTCTGGACGGAAAGCCGCGCGAATTGCACACCGAATTGGCCCGAGAAGCCATCGATTACTCGGTGCTTCCCGACTATAGGACGCACTACGAGCATGTTAAGGATTCGAGTGTGAATCTGGTTAGCTGCAAGTACTTTACGACAGACCTTCTCGAACTGGACCATCCTTTCGAACTATCGCTGGACGATCATACGGAATTTATGGTGGTGATGCAGATGAAGGGCCGAAGCCTTTTGAAAACCGCTTCCGGCGCATCGGAGCTTCACCCCGGAGAATGTGTGCTGATTCTCTCCTCGCAAGAGCGCGAAGTGCAGATTACCCCACTTGACGAAACATCAAGCCTTCTGACAACCCATTGTTAGGAGGCTTTACGGCGCTCCTCTACCAACTCGTAGTCCAGCAGCCTCTGCTCCAGATTCGTGTTCGAAACGCGGATGCGCACCTCGTCGCCCAGACGATAAATCTTGCGCGTACGCCTTCCCTTTATGCGATAGAGTTTTTCGTCGAATTCGAAGAAGTCCGACTTGATGGAACGCAGCGCTACCATACCCTCGATATGGGTAGGCTCGATTTCCACATACATTCCCCATTCGGTAAGGCCGGAAATGTGTCCCACAAACTCCTGACCCACTTTATCTTGCATAAATTCCACGACCTTGTACTTCACGCTGGTGCGCTCTGCCTCAGTGGCCAATGCCTCCCTTCCCGAAGCATACTTGCACTCGCTCTCGTAGAACTCCCTATCTTGACTCTTCGCATTATCCAGATACAGGGCTAACAGTCTGTGAACCATAAGGTCAGGGTATCTTCTAATAGGAGAAGTGAAGTGCGTGTAGTCTGCGAAAGCCAGTCCGTAATGTCCTATATTCTCGGTGCTGTATTTAGCCTTCGCCATAGAACGAAGCGCTATGTCCTTGAATGCCGCCGCCTCAGGTTTGCCGGTAGCCTTGTCCAGCAAATCGGAAATCGCTCCCGCAGCTTTTTTCCCTTCCAGCTCGCCGTTCATCTTGTATCCCAAGCTCTTGGCGAAGTGCCTCAGTGATTCCAGCTTCTCCGGATTAGGCACGTCGTGCACGCGGTAGACGAAGGTCTTTCCGGTCGCAGCCACGAACTCGGCGACGCTGCGATTGGCCAGAAGCATAAACTCCTCGATGAGCCAATTGGCCTCCTTGCTGATTTTCTGGTAGACGTCTATCGGACGCCCGGTTTCGTCGCACAGTACCTTCATTTCCGGTCGCGAGAAGTCGATCGCTCCCACCTTGCGGCGTTTGCCCTTCAGGATTCCGGCCAATTTGTTCAAGACCGTTATGGCCGTTTGGAGCTCCGCGTCCGGATTCTCGGCGATGCCCTCGATGATGTCCTGGGCTTGTTCGTAGGTGAGACGGAAATTCGACTTGATAACTGTCCTGCCGAACCATTTCTTTCTTATGGCAGCTCTCGGTGTGATCTCGAAAACTGCTGAGAAACAGAGCTTTTCCTCGTTAGGACGAAGCGAGCACAGGCGGTTGCATAGCTTTTCGGGGAGCATAGGCACAGTGCGGTCCGCCAAGTAGACGGATGTGCCCCTGTCTCTGGCTTCCCTGTCTATGTCGCTTCCCGGAGTTACGTAGTGCGACACGTCGGCGATATGCACTCCGACCTCGAAATTACCGTTTTCCAAAGGCTTGAATGAAAGCGCATCGTCGAAGTCCTTAGCGTCTTCGGGGTCTATTGTGAAAGTGAAGGTGTCTCGGAAATCGCGACGCTCCTTAATGTCCTTCACCTTTATCTTATCTGAAATCTTCTCTGCGGCCTTTTCCAATTCGGGCTCGAACCTATAAGGAAGACCGAATTCGGCGAGAATGCTGTGCATCTCGGTTTCGTTCTCTCCTGGGGCGCCGAGTACGTCGATAATCTTTCCGAAAGGAAGGCTTTCGCCCTTATTCCAATGCTCGACTCTGACGGAAACTTTCCAGCCTTTTTCGGCGCCGGCCTTCCTGGCCTGCTCGGGGTCTACCTCTATGTCATAAGGCATTACGCGGCTCTGCATAAGCACCCAAGCGCCTTTGCCGCTGCTGTGGAAGATACCTATGAAAGGTTTTTCACTACGCTCCAGAACATCTACGACACATCCCTCGCGGCGTCCCTCCTTAGTGGACTTGCTCTTCTTAGTCGCAGGCGCCTTCTCCTTAGTCACGCTCACGCGCACCAAGTCTCCGTTAAGTGCACCTCGCGTTTTCGAGGCAGGCACGAATATGTCCTCATCTTCTCCTTCCACTCTCACGAAAGCGAATCCTTCGCGAGTCATTTGTACCGTTCCTATGAACGTAGGAAATATTTTCTTTCCGGGATGACGCTTTTTCTTTCTAAGCATAATGTTTGAAGTCTTTTAATCCTACAAATATACTTAAATTTTTGTTTACCCTTAAATCGGTCGCGGGCGCCTCGCACTGATTCAAATAAATTATGTAAATTTGTAGGTATGACCAAAGGAGAGGCGATAGTAGTAAAGAACGCGGGAAGTCACTTTGTGTTGGGACTCCTTCCACAGTGGGAATTGTTTCCCGCCGTGCTCCGCGGCCGCGTAAGGCTGAAAGCATCCTCGTCCACTAATCCTATAGCGGTAGGAGACAGGGTGGAGTATGAATACGAAGACGCTCCGACCGAGAAGACACCGGCGCAGATAACTCAGATACTTCCTCGCCATAATCACCTGATTAGAAAGTCCACGAACCTTTCGCGACAGTCTCACGTGATAGCGGCGAATCTCGACCGTGTGTTCCTGGTCTGCACTCTATATTTTCCGGAAATAAAACTCCCGTTTCTCGATAGGCAACTCGTCTCCTGCGAGATGTTCAAGATTCCCGTGACGATAGTCCTGAATAAGGTCGACCTGTACAGGGACGAGGCGAAGGATTATCTGGATTACTTCAAATCCATCTACACCGAAGCAGGTTACGACGTGCTGGAGACTTCGGCGAAAACAGGAGAAGGCATAGAGGAACTGCGGGCATTATGTCGAGGAAAGGAAGGTGAACTGGGAATAAATCTCATAAGTGGGGAGTCAGGAGTAGGCAAATCATCGATTATAAGGGCACTTGACCCGACTCTCGATCCCAAGGTAGGGGAAATAAGTCTTTCGCACCTTCAGGGAAAGCACACCACTTCGCTTTACGAGATGTACCCGATAAGTAGCGGAGGCTACATCATAGACACTCCGGGCCTTAGGGGGTTCGGCCTGTATGGTCTTGAAAAAGAAGAGATTTACACCTATTTCCCCGAGATGCTTAAGGCTTCCGGAGGGTGCAGGTTCACGCCTTGCACCCATACTCACGAGCCTGGATGTGCGGTGAAGGAAGCTGTGGAGAGGGGTGAAATATCGCAGGAAAGGTATGCGTCCTATTTGGGGATGCTGGAAGAAGACAGCAAATTCCGTTAGTAATATGATAGATAAGGTTAAAAACATCACTGAGGAATTGTTTCGCAGCATAGAGTTCCCGCAAACTCCTCGCGGCTTGTATGAACCGCTGCGTTATATGATAGGGATAGGGGGAAAGAGAATCCGTCCTACGCTTTGTCTGCTTGCGTACAGCCTTTTTCGGGACGAGTGGAACGAGCAGATTCTAAGCCCTACCGCAGCTATTGAAGTATTCCACACCTTTACTTTGATTCACGACGACATTATGGACCGTTCTCCGCTTCGCCGCGGACAACAGACCGTGTGGAAGAAGTGGAACGAGGACACTGCCATATTGAGCGGAGACGTGATGCTAATCGATGCCTACAAGCGTATAGCGAAAGCTCCCGGCGAATGTGTCCGACAGGTGCTGGAGTTGTTTTCGACTACGGCGGCGCAAGTCTGTGAAGGACAGCAGCTCGATATGGATTTCGAGCAGCGCGACGATGTGGCTATGTCGGAATACGAAGAGATGATTGGCCTGAAGACAGCCGTGCTGATAGCTTGCTCGGCGAAGATGGGTGCTATGATAGCGCTTGCGGACCCTGAAAAGTGCGATGCCCTCTATAATTATGGCTATCAGTTGGGTATGGCTTTCCAGGTGGCAGACGACTATCTCGATGCGTTCGGCGACGAAAAGGTATTCGGAAAGCCGATTGGCGGGGATATTCTGCAGCAGAAGAAGAGCTGGCTCACCATAAGGGCCTTCTCGAAGTCGAAGGACCCGCAGAAATTCGTGGAGGCATTCAAGTCGCGCGACATAGAAAGGGTAAAGGCCATCTACACCGAGCTGGAAGTGGACACAGATGCCAAGAAAGAGATAGAAAGTTATAATCGTAAGGCCATAGACGTTTTGAAGGACGCTGATTTCTCGAGCGAGAACATAGCCGTTCTCGAAGAATTCGCGCACAGTCTGGTAGGAAGAGTAAAATGATGGATAAGAAAGAATTGGAGATAATGGCGCCTGCGGGCAATTTCGAATGCCTTCAAGCTGCCATACAAGGTGGTGCCGATTCCGTGTATTTCGGTGTCGGAAAGTTGAATATGCGTAGCCATTCGGCTAACAATTTCGCCCCTGAAGACCTTCAGAAGGTGGTGGAGATATGTCGAAAGGCCGGCGTGAAGTCCTATCTCACGCTGAATATATGCCTCTATCCGGAGGATATCGAAGATGCACGCGAAGCCCTGTTGGCTGCGAAGCAGGCCGGGGTGAGCGCGGTAATCGCCTCGGATATGGCAGCGATTCTGATGTGTAGGGAGATTGGCCTGGAAGTGCATATTTCCACACAGCTGTCGATTTCGAATGCACAAGCGCTCAAATTTTATGCACAATGGGCGGATGTGGTCGTTCTGGCGCGCGAATTGAACTTGGGGCAGGTCAAGAGCATATACGAGACCATAGTGCGGGAGCAGATCAAGGGCCCTTCAGGCCAATTGGTCCGCATCGAGATGTTCGCCCACGGTGCCTTGTGTATGGCTATCAGCGGAAAATGCTATTTGAGCCTGCACGCCTACGGGGCATCGGCCAATCGGGGAGCGTGCTATCAGATATGTCGTCGCGGCTATGAGGTGACTGACCTCGAGACCGGGAACAAGCTGGATATTGAGAACAAATACATAATGTCGCCGAAGGACCTCTGCACCATCGAGTTTATGGACAAGATTATAGATGCCGGGGTGAAGGTCTTCAAGATAGAGGGTAGAGCTCGCAGCGCGGAGTATGTGAAGCGTTGTGCCCAGTGCTACAGGGCTGCGGCAGATGCAGTGTGCGAAGGCAGGTACACCCCGGAATTGGCCGGAAAACTGAAGGATTCGCTGAGCGAGGTGTTCAACCGCGGATTCTGGGACGGCTACTATCAGGGTGCATATTTGGGCCAGTGGAGCGAAGTTTACGGCAGTCAGGCCAAGCTGAAGAAGGTCTATGTCGGAAAAGTGACGAATTGGTTCGACAAGATAGGCGTCGCGGAGATTTTGGTCGAGAGCGCACCGCTGCAGAAAGGAGATAAGGTGATGGGAATAGGTCAGACTACAGGCGTGGAGGAGTTTACCGTAGAGGATATGCGCGTGGATTTCCAAAATGCCGACATCGCGACCAAAGGCACCAGATGCTCAGTGGCGGTACCTGCACCGGGAAGACTAAAGCGCGGCGACAAGATTTATAAATGGGAGGAAAATTTATGAGAAAGGCAGTGATTGTGTTAACGGCCTGTCTGGCGCTGTCCGGCATATCTTACGGACAGTCAAAGGATTTCAGGCTTGCCCGCTGGATGCAGATTCAAAGCTCCATTATCAAGGAGCTGGACAAATCCTATGTGGACACGCTTCCGGTTTCCAAGATGGAAAAGGCGGCGATTAACGCTATGCTAAAGGAACTTGACCCTTACACCATATATGTGCCTGAAGATGAGGTAGAGGATTTTACCCTTCAGATAGGCGGTGTCTATGGCGGAATAGGTGCCATTATCTATAAGCCGGAGAATGACAATGTCTATATCAATGAACCCTATGCCGGCTCACCTTGCGTGAAGGCCGGAATGGAATCCGGAGACCAGATACTTAGAATAAACGGCGAAGACGTGACTCCTCTCACATCTGCGCAGTGCTCCGAAAAGATGAAGGGCCAGCCCGGTACCATAGTGGAGTTTCTGGTTAAGAAAGTGAATACCTCGGACACGCTTAAGGTAAAGGTACGCCGCGAAAAGATTCACCTTCCTGACATCCAATACGCCGGTATGATAGAACCTAAGACGGGATATATCTGCCAGACGGGCTTTACGGAGGGCGTCGCCGAGCAGATGCGCACCATGGTAGCTCAGCTTAAGGCTCAGGGTATGACCAAGCTGGTGCTCGACCTTCGCGGTAACGGCGGCGGACTTATGAAGGAGGCCATAGACATAGTGTCCATCTTCGTGCCTAAGAATTCGCTCGTAGTGACTTCACGCGGGCGCGACGGACAGAATGCCGAAGTATACAGGACGGACAAGGACGCACTCGACGAGAAATTGGAGTTGGTGGTGCTGGTCGACGGCGGCTCTGCATCTTCTTCCGAAATCGTGAGCGGTGCTCTCCAGGACCTCGACCGTGCTACCATCATAGGCACCCGTACCTTCGGAAAGGGCCTCGTGCAGAATGTTCGCCCTCTTCCATTCGGTGGCCAATTGAAAATTACCGTGGCTAAGTATTACACCCCTTCCGGACGCTGCGTGCAGGCCATAGACTACTCTCATCGTAACCCGGACGGCAGCGTAGGACATATTCCGGATTCGCTTACCCACGTATTCAAGACGCTGAAGGGTAGGGAAGTGCGCGACGGCGGTGGAATAACCCCAGACATCGTAATCGAGGGCCCGGAATACGACGATGTCATCTACTCTCTGGTTCTTAGCGGTATAGTGGGCCAATACGCCCTTCACTATAAGATGTCTCATCCGACCATAGCTCCCGAAGGCGAGTTCGATTTTACCGAGTTCGACGACTTCGTAGAATACGTCCTGCCTTTCGTGAAGGACAATGCCAAGGAGTCCGTGAAGAACATAAATCACGAGCAGATAAAGCCTTTCGTCGAAGAGGAGATAGTGACTCGCTATTACTATCAGGAGGCTGGCGTAAAGCATAGGCTTCAGTACGATACGCAGCTTAAGGAGGCGCTTACTAAAAAATCGGTTCTATGAGATTAGTCTTCGCTACGGGAAATAAGGGGAAGCTGCGCGAGGCGCGCGAGATTCTCGGCCCGTCCTATGAAATCCTAAGCCCTGCCGAATTGGGCGTGGAGGGAGAAGCCGAGGAGACAGGCTCTACGCTGGAGGAAAACAGCTTGTTGAAAGCTAAATATATAAGTGAATGGATTCCGCATGATGTAATGTGTTTCGCCGACGATTCGGGTCTCGAAGTCGATGCTCTCGACGGGGCTCCCGGAGTCTATACCGCGAGGTACGCTGGGCCGCAATGCGATTTCGACGATAATATGGACAAGCTCCTGAGGGAATTGGCATTAAGGCCGGAAAAGGCCCGCACTGCGAGGTTCGTGTGTGTGGTGACTCTGATAAATGGCGATGTGGTCAGGCAGTTCAGGGGCGTTCTGGAGGGGCAGATAGCGCTGGAGAAGAGGGGCGAGCTGGGGTTTGGGTACGACCCCGTGTTCATTCCGAACGAATATCCGCAGATGACATTGGCCGAACTGGGAGAAGATGTGAAAAACGGCATCTCGCACCGTTATAAGGCTCTTATGCAGATGCGTGGGGCACTATCGGAATAGTTCCCGAAGCACATCTAATGACTGGATGTTAAGATGATAATCCAGGTGGACGCCGAGGTACTCAAGCAGTGCTTCGGCGATTTCGCTTCTGCTTGTGCCGTTAAGAGGATAGAGCAGGAATCTCGTGAGGTCGGCTTCGAGAAGGTTCCGGATGTCTTCGTAGTGTTCCCCGGCGAAAGGTGCGAGGCTTTCTATGTCCGGACTGAATCCTAGTACCGCCGCATATTCGAAGAGGAATCTCAGGTGGAAGGAAGCGTAGTCGTCGGTGAGAGAGTCAAGTGTCAGTATCATCTCTTTACACCACTCGTAGAGGTGGTCTTCGTAGACTCCGTCGTGGAGGCTTCTATACAGCACTTCGCTGAGGAAAAGCGTGATGGTGTTCTTCCTTATGTCGCTTCGCAGTCCGTTCAGCGGAAAGGCCGATGTGAAAGCTGAGGCTCGCCAGAGGTCGGTGCGAGGGTTTTCCATAACTTTACACTGTAAGATGTTCAGCGGCAGGAACAGGGACATTCTCGTGTTTTTCCCTATGCCTACTATGAAGCTGCGCCTGCCGTATTCGCGGCTTAGCGTGTGAATGACTGCCGAGGAATCGCCTACCTTCGTGGTGGCGAGTATGATTAGCTCTATGTCTGTGCTATGTCCCATTTATTTGGAGCCGAGAAGCAGAAGAACCATACTGAGCATCAGTACGGCGATATTGACTGCCTTACGCGCGACGTGCTTTTCCTTGAAGAAGAAGGCTCCCGCTACGAACGTAACCAGAACGGAGCATCGCCTGAGAAGTGATACTACCGAAAGCATCGCTCCTTCTTGTTTTAGTGCGAAGAAGTACATAGCGTCTGCGCCCGTTATCAGTAGTGCGATCAGCACCAGCGTCCAGTCCCATTTGATGCCAGCCTTTTCCTTTTGGACCCATCGACGCACTCCCAAGCAGATTCCCAGCAGGATGGTGATGTAGAAGTTACCCCAGCTCTGTACGAACAGTGGCTCGAAGCCGGTAATTATATGCTTGTCGTACAGGGCACTGATTACTCCGCTGATGATGGATATGCACATCGCCAGCATTCCGCTGTTACTCTTGAATGTGATGCCTTCCTGCTTGCTGGAGCGGCTTAGGAGCATTAACGCTATGAAGGCTGTGGCTACGCCGGACCATTGGAGAGCGTTTAGCCTCTCTCCGAAAAGAATTATGGAGAATAGCACCACGATGAAGGGCCTGGTGGCTTTCATCGTGCTTACTGTGGTGATGGGTAGGAGCTTGAGCGCTACCATTCCGCTTATCCACGAGGTGGTGACTATGGCTGCCTTTATGAGTAGGAGCAAGTGAGAGTGAATGTCGCTTTCGTATTTGAAAAGCCACGGAATGAGAAATAGCGTCGACAGGGCCGTCGCCACGAAAAGTACTTGAAGTACTCCGTTATTTTCGGATGCTTTCTTTTTCGCTATGTCATAGAGCCCTAAAAACAGGGCTGAACCTAGAGCTAGATATAACCACATTTGATTTTTTGTTTTCGGATGCAAATTTACCACATATTTTTGTATTTTTGGGTAATTAAACACACTACTACTTATGTATAGAAATACTTTTCGTGCGGCCTTCGTGCTGCTCTTTTCTCTTCTTCTGCTCTCTTGCACGCAGAAGGACGATTATGGATATACCGTCAGGAACGGTAGGATCGTGTATAATACCCCGGCGCGCCCTGCCGACCAGCAGTCTATGCTGGGATTTGCCGCCGAGCCTATCGAGAATGTGCGCGTGGGATTCATTGGCCTGGGAATGAGAGGGCCAGGAGCCGTAATGCGCTTCACTTATCTGGAGAATGCTACGATAGTCGCGCTCTGCGATTTGCTTCAAGACAGGGTAGAGGCCCAGCAGAAGGCATTGGCCGAAAGGGGAGTATGCGATGTGGCCGGCTACTGGGGTGAAGATGCTTGGATGCAGGTATGCGATAGGGAAGACATCGATTTAATCTATCTGGCAGTGCCGTGGCAGTATCATACGAAGATGGCGGTTTATGCTATGGAGCACGGGAAGCACGTGGCTGTGGAGGTGCCTGCGGCGACCAGTATCGAGGAGTGTTGGCAGCTCGTGAACACTTCGGAACGCACGCGTAAGCATTGTATGATGCTTGAGAATTGTGTCTACGACGATTTTGAGCTCACTTCGCTGAATATGGCGCAGAAGGGGCTGTTCGGGGAGATAGTCCATGTGGAAGGGGCATATATTCATAATCTAGACCCGTATTGGGATTTGTATCAGGGGGATTGGCGTATGGAATATAACAAGGTCCACCGCGGAGACGTGTATCCGACTCACGGAATAGGCCCTGTGGCCATGGTTTTGAACATTCATCGCGGAGATAAGATGGATTGTCTGGTGTCGATGGATACGGATTCGTTCCACGGCCGCGATTTGTGCGAAAAGCGTTATGGGGATCGTGAATATGCTAACGGCGACCATACGGCTACCTACATTCGTACTCGTAATGGCAAGACCATCGAAGTGCAACACGATACCTATAACCCACGTCCTTATAGCCGTATGTTCCAGCTTACCGGCACTAAGGGGTTTGCCAATAAGTATCCTGTAGAAGGGTTTGCTCTGGGTGAGGTTAAACTTGACGGAGAGCCCGATTTCGAGAATCTGGATGCGGAGAGTTTCGTCCCGGAAGAGGTGCGTAAAAAGCTTATGGCCGAGTATCAGCACCCTATAACGAAAGACGTGCTCGCGCTTGCGAAAAAGGTGGGTGGCCACGGTGGTATGGATTTCATAATGGATTACCGTCTGGTTTATTGTCTGCATAATGGTCTTCCGCTCGACCAGGATGTCTACGACGCTGCGGAATGGAGTAGCCTTGTGGAACTCTCGGAAGTGTCCATCCTTCACGGAAGCGCTCCTGTCGATATGCCTGACTTCACTCGAGGCGAATGGAATAAACTAAACGGAGTTCATTTCGCGCTATGATGCGGTTCGAAAACGAAGGCCGACTGTTAATTCAGTCGGCCTTCGTGATTTTATTACACAATACGTTCTCTTTCGAACAGATCAATTACTCTTGGTGAAGGAAAGAGTGTGTCCGAAATTATACCAATCATTATTGTCGCATAGCTTATTATCCAACAATAATATCCTAATCCCTTCGTCGGACATATTGTAAAGTCTGGATCACAATTGGTATCCGGATTTAGTGTATAAAGTATTGCTCCTCTTTCTGCATCGTAAGAATTAAATAACAATAATAGCAAAAAGGCAATTCCAAGTACTACTAAATCTGATATTTCGATTTTCTTTTTTCCCCATTTGAAAAAGTAATACAATTGAACGGCAAAAACCAATATCAAATGCTCAATATCGTAGTACCCAATAAGTGTAATCATTATTCCGTGGAGGAATAAAAGAATAGAGCGCAATAATGTTTTCACTAGCGAAATCTGAGTCGGAAAATCGTGTGGGGATAAGATGGGTATTTTGTAGCACAATGGCAAAAAAAGTGCTATGCAAAATAAAACTAGACTTATCCACTTTATTTTCGAAATAAATACTTTTCGTGAGTTTATCATACTGCTTATTTATTGAGAGTACTAGTGTCCTCGGAACGGGAATTCGGAGATATCCATCCGTTGAGATTTACCATTCCTTTCCCATCGCAGATATAACCCTGTGCTCTTTCGCTACCCTCGTTCAAGTTCAAGACTTGTATATGATATGACTTCCTTAATCGTGTTGTCACTCTCGTTATCGTAGATGGGAATTTTCAAAGGATTGTAGGCTTTAATGAATATCACAGGCAGTCTACCTGGGTCCTCATTTCGCGTTATGATTAAACTTTTCGAGGGCTTCTGCTTTTTCCTGTTTACTCCATCCTAATAATCGGTCAAAGGCTCCTCCTTCATGTTGGAAAAGGCATTTGTCGTCGTATGGAATATATAGTGAATCATCAGAAAGCTCTTTCTTACACTCCTCGCTAGCATCATCCGTGAGGAACATAAATGAATACATTCCGAAAAGAACCCTTTTATAACCATATTCGCAAGCTTCAGGAAACCAAGTAGCAATAGATATGCAGCCGATATTCTTCAACTCTTTCCTAATATAGTTGAATGCTTTTTTATCAAGGCCAGCCAATTGGCAGAGAGAATCAATTCTCTCTGCGTTCAAATCTTTTTTATAATATCCGCCTTCGCCATCGACAAAAAACATCTCGACGCCTGTTCGATTGAACTCTAATACGATGTTACGTTCTAACTGATTATTCAAATATAAAGTAAAACTCTCCAGTTCGTCCTTTATTCTTTCGTATTTCTTAGCCATTTTATATGCATCGCATTTATACATAGGAAAACGTATTAAGATAAAGGATATGATTAGGGCGGTATTCAAAACGGCAAGACCAAGTTTTATTTTTCCTGGTAAGGGTTTTTTATATTCGCCACGAGAAATCGTTTTGATAGCTACAAATATTCCCCATATTATGATGGCCATCAATGGTAGAATCCAAAAGGGAAAGAAGATCATTCCCTCCTGAGTGAAAATCCATAATACGAGGCTCGCCAGGAAGGTTAGGATAAGAGGAATAATGCCGATGAATTTCTTCATAATGAATCAAAGTGTAAAAAATCCCATTTGCAAGATACGAATAATTAATGAAAAACGAAGGCCGACTGTTCAGCCGGCCTTCGTGATTTTAGTTGCTTTCCTGGAGAAAACTAAAGTCTCTCGGTCCGTGACAGTTTTTCACATATAAAAACACTATATCTAATTGTTCTTTTATGTCGTCATATCCTTTGACTTCGGAGTGGATTTTTTCACTAAGTTCTGTAATTGGTATTCCATCGTTTACCGGAAAATGAAGTTCGTAATAGATTTCATTCCGCAGCTTGAATGGAACGGATGACAGAAACGAAACCATCTCCTGTGGGTAGTTTAGAAAAAGGGAAAACAATAATTCGCTTCGCCATTCTTCGTATTCCGCATTGTTTTCGTTAGGTATTCTATTAAGCACAAAGTCTGAAACCGCTTCAAGATTCATCGGTTCCTTGTTCTTCATCATATTATAGACCACGACGCATTTGCCTAAATATACTTCGGCGTCATAATTATTTGTGGCCTGTATTCCTAGGAGTACTGATAAAAAGTAGATAATAGTAGTGCCATATTACATAATGAGATTTAATCTTCGCTGCTGCTGCCGTAGAAACTATCGTCTATAATCGTAGTCAAATACCATCTGCCATTTACAAATCTAAATATGTGACTATTACTTAGATCCGTATCCTGTATTTGGACGGTAACCTTCATCATATAAGGGCTTAGCTGCTCTACTATCATCCTGCAACTCGCGAGGTCGAATTCGATAGGAATAAAATCTTTCTTTTCTATGGATTGAAGATAATATCCGCTGGTCGAATCGTATCTCAAATATAGTAAAGGAAACATTACTGACTCCTGCTGAGAAGAAGTATCTTTATAAAATGTTTCGATAGATTCCCCGAAACCTCTGTTCTCGGGTGCTACATTCATACTAGGTGTCAATGCAAGCAATAAGAATAGTAAATATAACATAATAATTTAAATTTCTTATATTTAGTTTTTGATACGTAGATACTTCGTTCCGAATCTATACGCAAGATACGGATAATTTCTTACATTTGTGTGTTCTAAAGTGGGTAAATATGAAAAAAGGGTTATTGGGTTTACTTATTATGTGGTGTAGCATCATTAATGCTTATGCTCAGGAAGATACTACTTCTGTCGAAAAACGTGACGATTATTATGTTGGGACGCATTGCAGTATAACGCGATTAGGACTTTGGGGATTCGATGTGCATAAAGATAACAGATTAGTTTTAAATGCAGTTTTTGACAATGGTCAAATGCTACGACTTGCCTTTAATAGTGAGCCGAACGATTTGTCTATTCCGTCAGGTATTGAAACGGAAAATCCGGGACATAAGTACAAGTGGAAATGTGAGTGTCTTTATTTTTATCCAAGTGGAAATCTAAAAAGGTCAGGGATATTGCTACACGATAAAAACTTCATAGACTACACAAGTTTTGATTATGGTGAATGGAAGAAATATGAGGATCACGGAGTGACGGTCCAGCAGTCTCATCATATAGCGGGCGTTAGTATTTATGAAACGCTACTTGACGGAAAACTGAATGGAACGCAAGTAATAATGAACAGTTCTTTGCTTCTCCTGTATAGGATTAATTATTATAAATCGGGAACATTATGTGCTCAATTTATGTTTGATGGTAAGAACCGCCTTAAGGGCATAGCCTATGACATCGCTCCAAACGATCTTTCCGAAGAGTACGAATACAAATGTACATATATCGAATATGGTGTCGATGGCACCAAACTTAGTAGCAGTGTCAAGCAATTCAACGCCCCTTCAAAGTACGGCGGACTACAATTGCATTAATCTTTTTAGCTGGTTTTTCGGAGTGTCATTAAGTCGAATTAAAAGAGCCGGACAGATACTCATTCTGCCCGGCTCTTGATTACCAAGTTATTCTTTTAATAAGATCATTATCATTCTTATTCTCTTTCGCTACGTCGCCGAGATAGTCAACATTATATATGCCATCTCGTAGTTTTTTCAAGTCAAAGGAAAAAACGGGACGAGGTAGGAAATTCAATACATATAATGTATTGTTTTTTATTTCAATTTTCTTGAAGTCCTTATCGAAAAAGAGCTCGTCTGGTCCTTTTCTAAAAACTAAACCTTCCGTAATGAGTCGTGTCTTCTTAAGGTCATAGACTTCCAGATTCAACGTAAAGTCGAATGTGGTGAACTTGCACCTGAAGACGACATAAATGCCATAATCTCTTAGAGGCTTTTTTATCCAAATCCACTCGTTTTTATAACCACCATCGCGGAACTGCTGGTGAAGCTGTAACAACTCCTTTACGGGAACTTTAAATTCGTCTTCGGCGAATCTATACCCTCTCTCAAGACAAGATAGATAAAACTCATATCTGTCTTCCAGCTTGGACATCGCGTTATATGCGAGTTGTTCATCTGTGGAAAGGTTTAATTTAATTTCGATAACATCGTCATTGACGAGGCTATGGGAAGCCCGGGTCTCATTAGAAGTTATATCAACAGATATCATATTGTAACTACCATCTCCGACCAATTTAAGTGGTCTGACCGCCTTAGACAGATAGTTACATATAAATCTTGCGTTAAACCAAAAATTATATGTATTAATAATCGTTTCTTTTCTGTCGTGATCTAGTGAAATGTACCGAATCTTCTTTTCTTTCGTCATCATGGTCGTTTATGTATACTTTTATCAAGTTCTTCCCTTTTGCGAAGCATATTCGCGCTTCATCCCCCACATCCTGTCAGGTTTTATCAGCCCTCTGGCATCCTCGATTCCGTGTATCAAAGAGCTAGTCTTGAATTCATTTGCAAGATACGAATAATTAATGAAAAACGAAGGCCGACTGTTCGGTCGGCCTTCGTGAATTTAGTTAGTTTCCTAGAGAAGTATTATCGTGTGGCAGCCTAAAAATCGCTGATTTTTAGCTATATTTGCCAATATCAATACTAAAACATAACAATATGAAGAAAATTATCTTTTTATCAATCACACTCTTAATCGGGATCGCATCATCAGCGCAAACCAAAGGCGAAAAGTATATTTCAGGACATCTCAGTGCCTCCTGTGGCACACAGATAACCACATTGTCTAAGGGTGCGTATTCAACTTCAACAACACAACCGTCAGACGCCACTTTCGAAATAGGAGCCGAGATCGGGTATTTCGTCTCTGACAAGATAAGAGTTTCAATGTCCATAATATCACCATTCACTTCATCACCTTCTGACAAAGACGGAGACAAATGGCTTAAAGATAAAACATTCGGGCTCGAACTATCCCCAAGCGCCGCATACTACATCAAACTTGCAGACAGATTTTACTACACTCCTGAGATTGCAGGTTCATACGGGTTCGGATCATATAAAAACGAAATTTCTTCGTCCGAATCATACAATCTCAAATACAACGGGTGGAGTGTCAGCCTATACTACGCCGCGTTCGAATTCCGTGTCAATGACAAATTCGCAGTAGGTGCAGCCGTCGGTGGACTTAACTACGCAAGTCTCTCAATTTCAGATAAAGATACCAACCAGTCAGTAAAAACCAATCAATTCAGTTTCAAGTTCAACTCCGCAGATATCAGTCTTAAATTGTATTTCTGACGATAACATCTATCCATCCGTATTCCCCGCCCCAAAGTGCGAGGGATTTCAAGAAAATTTCGTTTGAGAACACTACGCTTGCGGTATTATCGCAGGGATGGTAGTGCACTTAGTAAGTGATTCCTTGGGATGAGTTTTTCACACTAACCGGCACTTTGATTGAAATTGCATCCAAAACGTTTTGCGACATATAATATCCGGAAACCAACCGGAGAATGTAAAACAAAACACTCCAGACAGAAGGTTGCTACGGGTGTCGTAAATGTAATCGGTGTAGGCGGCTTTGCCCACCTTTTCCCTTATTAGCCTTCCGGCATAGTCGTAAGTGTCACACAAAATAGCCCTAAAATAGTTTGTGTGAAATATTCAAAGGATGGTGTAACTGCGGGGTAAGACGCTTTTTAAGTCGTGGGATTAAAGAGAAAGAGGCCGCAAATACGCGGCCTCTAAGTTTTATTCGTTATCGTAGATTTCTTCCGGTTTGTCGTCGTCTTCATCTTCTTCGTCGACTTCGTCATCGTCGTCCAGGAAGTCATCGTCATCTTCTTCGTCAGGGAGTCTGCGCCTTTCTTTAGGAAGGTCTTCGAAAGCCACATATCCATTATCGAACGCTGCAGGCTCCGGCCCTTTTGCGTCCGGCAGGAGTGTAGGAACGGTGATGGCGTTACCGCTCTGCTCGCCTTCAAGAGTGAGTATGACTCTTTTTTTCGATTGAGTATCGTAGTAGTAGTCAAATTTCACCGCACCGTCTTTCAAAGCCTTTTCGATAGTAACGTCGTCTACTGTTCCGAATCCCAAATCTATCAGGGCATAGCGAGCTACGACATTTTCGTCGGCATCGTAGGCCTTGAAGAGTATGGGTTGGTCGGCAGGAAAAGCCAAATCTGACTGTAACTGCTTGTGAAAGTGATATAATGAATTGGCAGAATTTACCTTGTAGATTCTGTAGAAGCCCTTAAGTCCAGGGAGTGTGACACGGAATTGATAAATCATAAGGCGAATATAAAAAGAAATTACTAAATTTGGATATTATGTCTGCAAATTCTGACGAATATTATAGCATAGAGGCCCCTTCGACAGGGATGTTTAAGGATCAGAAGAGTAAGTTCTACGCCTTCGCGTACCCTGTGGAAAGCGAGGCGGAGGTTAAGCGCCTGCTCGAAAACGTGAGGAACGAGTACCACGACGCCAGACATCATTGCTGTGCGTATAGAATAGGGTGCGATGGGCAGAAATGGCGCGCAAGCGATGACGGAGAGCCGTCAGGAAGCGCAGGCCGTCCTATTTTAGGCCAAATCGACAGCGCGTCTCTTAGCGACGTGGCTGTCATAGTGGTCCGCTATTTCGGAGGAATAAAACTGGGCGTACCCGGACTCATATCCGCATATAAGGCTGCGTGTGCCGACGCTCTGAATAATGCCACGCGAATAACCAAGATAGCGGGGAAGTGGTACGCCCTACGTTTTGACTATTCGTCTATGCCAGAAGTGATGAAGGTAGTAAAGGAGATGAACCTCCCTCAGCGTAATCAGGACTACGGTTGCGAGTGCTCCCTGGAAGTCCGCGTACGCACTTCACTCGATGCCGACTTCCTAAAGAAAGTTTCCGCCATCCCGAAAATGCTATGTAACGAAAAATAAATATAACCGCTAATAACACTATTGATAATGAAGGCTATAACACGTTTAATTCCTACAATCGGCACTATTTTAGTTTCGCTGGTGTCCTGTTATAAGGGTCAAATCGATGACCTCCAAACGCAGATCGACGAGATAAAGAATACTCAAATCAAAACCGTGTCCGAGCAGCGCTCCGGCATCGAGATTTCTCTTAACGATCTTGAAAAATTAGACGCTGAACTAAAGGACTTTATCTCCACTCTTCAGTCCCAGTCTGCAGAACTTGAGAAAACCGACAAGGCTCTCGAGCAGAGCGTCGAATACCTAAAGGCTGAGCTTGACGGTGATGCTTCTGTCGCACAGGCCAATTGTCTCGCACAGATGGAAGCGTTTAAGATAGGTGTCCATAATAAGTGCACATCCCTCAAGACAAGCGCATCTTCCCTTCAAGAAAAGGATGACGCGCTCAAAAAACAGACAGCCGCTCTAAAATCCTATATAGAAAAGGAGATGGATGAAACCTCTGACTGGACGAGTGTAACATTCTCCACACTTGCTCAATATAATGCTACGGCAGAGATAGTGGCTGCAATACACTCTCTCGTAACTTCTATCACGGACGATATGAAAGTTATGTCCGTCGGCGTAAGTCAGGAAGATCTGAACAACTCTATCGACGGACTTCGAAAAGATATAAGGTCTAAGGTGAAGAAGTCGGCAGACGATGCATTCGCGACGCTTTCGCAGACCGCTAAAAAAGTCACGTCGGCCTACACTAAAGCCTTCTCCGATGCCATTAAGTCGAGCGAATCTTCCATAAGAACCTGGGTCAATCCCCAATTCGCGGGCTATTACACCGTGGCGCAGATAGACAGTAAGCTCAGCACCCTAAAGGCAGCGCTCGAACTTCGCGACGATGGCCAGAGAGCCTATCTCTCCACCTTCGTAAATAACCTATCCGCCACGCTCGCTGCGAAAATCAGCTCTAACGACACCCAAATCGAGCATCTTCAAGGCCAATCAAACCGCCTTGGCACGGACCTCGCCGCTCTCGCAGATGCAGTGCTGTCGAATTCGACCACCATCTCCGGAAACGCCTTCCTGATAAATGCCAATTCTACCGCGATTTCGAACGGATGCGAAGATATCGCCCTCTGTGAAAAACTCGTCGAAGCGAATAAAAGACTCTCTGCCGAAAACGATAGGGCCGTAGAATCCAGTGCCAATGCAGTTAGGAGTTTGCAGACCAGTGCATTGGCCGATGACCAGAAATTGGTAAGCCGTTTCCGCGACGTCGCCACGAACGCGAGCGACATCGCATCCACTGCGTCTCTTTTAGCCACTGCGGCATCTGCGGTAGCGTCGAACGCATTGGCCATAAATGCCAATTCCGAAGGCATCGGCAAGTTAAAGGACGAATTGGCCCAGACGAAGGAAGAGATTATCGAGGCTTATAATCGGGCGATTGAGGAGGCCATCAGCGCATTCGGAGGCCGGATTCGTGGTGAAATCGCTGCGGAAGTGAGTAAGATAAACGGCACCATCGAGGTTCTTGCCGGGCGCGTCGCAGCTTGTGAAAAGGAGATTGAATCCATAAAGGACAGCATCGAGGCCATTAAGGAGGACATAGAGAGCGTCAAGGGACAGGTTTCGGCGATTCTTTCGCGTGTTCAGTCCATTTTCTATGTGCCTAGGTATTCCGATTGTAAGGCCGTGATGACTTACACCGGAACGGACAAGATTAACCCGGGCTTCGCAGAGTTCGATTTCGAGGTGAAACCCGCTGCGGTGGCGGCCGAATTGGCAGAAGTATGGCAGGGAATTATGTCTATGAAGGCGGTTTATACTATCACCAAGGCTGCTCCCGAGATGGTCGAGCTAGCTCTGGAGTCGGTTACCGCCGAGAATGGTTTCCTTAGCGTAACTGTCAGTGGGAAAGCCTTGAAGGATGAGTTTTTCAAGGGATTGTGTTCTGCAAATGTGCGCTTGAGTATATCGGACGGAAATAATGACCTCGCTACCGAATATATTCAGATGGTTCCTCAGGCCTTAGAGGTGATTTCTTTTGAGGATGAGGCTTTTAAGGGCTATTGCGTCGAGAATTTCGATACCGACGGAGATGGGGAGATAAACGTAAAGTATGAGGCTAAGGCCGTCACGGCTATGAGTTGCAATAACAGAAACATCACCTCTTTAGTCGGGATAGAACATTTTGTGAATCTCAAGTCTCTCGACTGCTCGAATAATCCTCTTACTCAAATCGACATATTGAAGAATAAGGAGCTCTCGACATTGTGCATAAACGCCTGTCCGATAACGTCTATGAAGTTTTCTGGGTATCTGTCGCTGGGGGGCCAATTCATTACTCTTCCAGGAGATGAAAAAGCGATTATCTATTATGCCGAGGATTCGAAACTTAGGCTCGTCTCGCTCGACGAAACCACTCTGGGGTGGGGCTATGAGGACATCTCCTCGAACGCAAGAGATGAATTCGATGGAGTGGTTAATACAGATAAGATAATCTCCGGTTCGCCCGCAGCGCAGTGGTGTCGTGCGAAGGGGGCTGAGTGGTATCTGCCGTCGAGAAGGGAACTTTTCGAAATTTACAGGAGTAGGGTAGCCATAAATGCCACCTTGACTTCGTTTGGCGCACAGACACTATCGCCTTCTTCCTACTGGTCGTCGACGGAGTACAACTATAATAACGCCTACCTCGTCTTTTTCAAAGATGGAGGTGTTACGCAATACTATAAGTGGGCAGAATATAAAGTCCGCGCCGTACGAGTGGTGTGAAGCGAGTCCTTATAGGCTCGCTTTCAGCCTCTCCTGTAATTCCTTTATGTAAGTTATCAGTTTATCAAAATTAGGATAGTCTCCATACATCATATCAATACACATTGAATCGTAATCCGCTCTCCATTTCTCCACGATATCATCAGGCGGAATGATGTTTATCTTTTCCGCACAAAGGGTGGAGTAATCGAATCCTTTTAGACCTATAAATTTGCGTCTGTGTTCTACAATTGAAGCGAATAAATCCTTGTCAGCAAGCGCTCTATCCGCTACACTGGTTTTCATAATCATCGAAATGTCGTAAAGGTGACGTGACATTCTGTTTACGCGTACTTCGGCTGTTTCTTTGCTAAATTCCTCGTGAAGTAGACAAATCTTTTCTATAAAAGTCTTCTCCGGCTTTACTGTCGGAACGGTGAACTTGGCTTCGGCATAAGGACTATTCGGGAATCTGTCTTCAAGCATTGACCGAATCCTGATATTTTCAAGAGGTTCATCCATCGAGCGCCCACTTACTTCCACTTTCACAAAACTCTGAATATACGGCAGTGGCGTAAATTGACTCACATAATGTACGTAGATAACCTCAGGGTCCACCGTTGTTACTGGGGTGATATTAACAACTATCTTGAATTTGTCGGTGTCTACACCCTGTTCGATCATTTTGTTCTTGATGTCAAACTGTAGTTTTTCTCTCACGAAAGAGCAGGCGGCACGACGAAGTTTGTCGCTGACTTGAGTTCGGGAAAGATTTCCCGAGAATCCAAGAAACTCGCGGGAAATAGCCACATCTATGTCCTCAGAAAACCTCTCAATCAAATTCCAACACTTGCTAAGACTGGTGCCTCCCTTGAAAGATAGAGCGTCCACATAAGGCAGATCAAAAATAGCTCTCAAAACGGCAGATACCCACCAGTCCTTTTCGATAATTTGTTCCGGGATATCGGTTTCGTCGAACATCGCCTTGATGAAATCCTGCTGATTTTTTGCGGGTAGGTCTATGAACTTCATAATGTCTTTATTAATTTGATTATCCAATTCGGAGCAAGGGCCAAATCGTGTTTGAACTGATTTTCCGGCACTCTGTCTACGATTTCTTTTATTATTGTGAGTTCTTCCTCGGTTGCAAGTCCTTTGCCGATTTCCTTAAGTGCAGCCACAACAAGTTGCATTTCCTTACTTTTATATTCGAAGTTGTGGGCATTGTCGCTATGTTTGAAGAGGATGTCTTTCTTTCGGCCAATATTAATCTTTCGTGGGGAGCCATTAGTAATGAATACTGCATTCGCGGGAACTTGGGTGCTCAGTCCGAGTGCGTGCAGTGCGTAGGAGCCTGTGGGGAATATGTCAACACCGTCGCGTTTTGCAATGGCAAGAGCGATTTCGGTTGTCGTAGGCTTAATGACTCCTAGTCCATATTTTGTGTCAATTCTAGGATAATAATAAACACCTTGGCATACACGAATGATTTTTCCTGCCTTCATCATTCGTTGTAGAACCTTTGTCACATTTTCTGGAGTCGCAATGTCAACGAAGTCTGAAGAAAAGATAAAAACACCTCGTTTCTTTGACTCAATGCGCTTTTCTATTTGGCTAGCAATACTTTCCACTTGTGTTTTCATTAAATAGTGTCCGAAATATACGCTTTTTTTCGGACACTATCAAATAATTGATCAGAAATCACAATAACCTGTACCGGTAAAAACAACACAGGCCAGTCGCGATGACTGGCCTGTGTTTGTATCAAGAACGAAACATTAACCTCCGAAGTTATCGTAGAGGATGTTCTCCGGTGGAACTCCCAAGCTGTCGAGCAGGTTGTTAACTGCGCCGACCATCATAGGAGGACCGCACATAAAGTATTTGATGTCCTCCGGTGCCTCGTGATCCTTAAGGTAGGTTTCATACATCACATTGTGAACGAAACCGGCTGTGTAAGGAACTCCGGCCTCATCTGCTGCAGGATCCGGACGGTCCAGGGCGAGATGGAACTTGAAGTTAGGGAATTCTTTTTCGATCTCTGCGAAGTCCTCCAGATAGAACGCCTCGACAAGCGCACGAGCTCCGTAGAAGAAGTGAACGGTGCGATTAGTCTTGAGCGTCTTGAAGAGCTCCATGATGTGAGAGCGAAGAGGTGCCATACCTGCACCACCACCTACGAATATGTATTCGATATCATCCGGGTCATTCTTAGGGAGAAGGAACTCTCCGTAAGGACCGCTGATGGTTACCTTATCTCCAGGCTTGCGGGTAAATACGTAAGACGAAGCTATACCAGGGTTAACAGGGAGAAGCTTAGGACCCTGCTCGCGAGGAACGCTGCGATCGAACGGTGGAGTAGCGATACGGACGTTGAGCTTGATGATGCCCTTCTCACCAGGGTAAGAGGCCATAGAGTAAGCTCTGATGGTAGGAGTCGGGTTAACGCTCTCAAGATTGAAGAAACCGAATTTCTCCCAATCCTTACGATACTCAGGCTCTACGTCGATGTCCTTAAAGTAAAGGTGATAAGCCGGAATGTCTATCTGAATGTACTCACCGGACTTGAACTCGAGGTTCTCACCCTCCGGAAGCTTCACTGTAAACTCCTTGATGAATGTAGCGACGTTCTTGTTAGAGATAACTTCGCACTCGAGTTTCTTCACGCTCAATGCGCTCTCTGCCACCTGAATCTTCAGGTTATCCTTAACCTTTACCTGACAGCCGAGTCTCCAGCCTTCCTTAATCTGTTTGCGGTTGAAGAAACCGGTCTCGGTAGGGAGAATCTCTCCGCCACCTTCGAATACCTGAACCTTACACTGTCCGCAGTTAGCCTTACCGCCACAAGCGGAAGGAAGGAAAATCTGGTTGTCGGCAAGCGTACCCATAAGGTTTCCGCCAGGGGTAACGTCGAGGGTCTTCTTACCGCCGTTAATGTCGATTTTAATAGTGCCCTTAGGCGTGATAGCTGTTTTTACAATCAGCAGGATAGCCACCAAAATCAGGATGACGACCACCATAAGCGCTATAGCTGAAATTAAAGTATTGCTCATAATTTCTGTCTCCTTTTTATAGTGAAATACCCATAAATGCCATAAATCCTATACCCATAAGGCCCACGGTGATGAATGTGATACCGGTGCCCTTGAGTCCTGCAGGGACGTTGCTGTAAGACATTTTCTCGCGGATAGCCGCAAGTGCCACGATGGCCAGATACCAGCCAAGTCCGCTACCCAGTGCATAGACTGCGCTTTCGCCTACATTGGCAAAGTCCTTCTGCTGCATAAAGAGCGCACCACCGAGGATGGCGCAGTTTACGGCGATAAGCGGAAGGAAGATACCCAGTGATGAGTAGAGAGAAGGCATGAACTTCTCCACTACCATCTCCACTACCTGCACGATAGCCGCGATGACGGCGATGAACAAGATGAAGCTGAGGAAGCTCAAGTCGACAGTGGCGAATTTCTCGCCCAGCCATACCAATGCTCCCGGCTTGAGTACGTATTCATTAAGCAAATAGTTGATAGGCAGGGTAATCAACAACACGAATACCACCGCGATACCCAGACCATTCGCTGTCTTAACATTCTTTGATACTGCCAGGTATGAACACATACCGAGGAAGTATGCAAATATCATATTGTCAACAAATATTGACTTTACGAATAAACTTAAAAGATCCATAATTCTTCTGTGTGTGTCTTATTATTTCTCCTGAAGTGACTTGTCTATGCTTCTGTGAACCCAAACGACACATCCCAGAAGGATGAGGGCCATAGGTGGAAGAATCATAAGACCGTTGTTAGTATAACCGATGGCTGAAAGTACAGGAACACCGAAAAGGGTTCCGCTTCCGAGAAGCTCGCGGAAGAAAGCCACGATTACGAGTATCAAGCCGTAGCCGAGTCCATTGGCCATACCGTCAAGCAGTGAAGGGATAGGCTTGTTGCCGAGTGCGAATGCCTCGATACGACCCATCACGATACAGTTGGTGATGATAAGTCCGATATAGACAGAAAGCTGTTTTGAAACCGCAAAGGCATAAGCTTTAAGCACTTGGTCCACCAAGATTACCATAAGGGCCACGACTACCAACTGAACGATGATACGTACACGGTTAGGAATGGTCTTTCTGATGATGGAGCATACGAAACTGCTCACTGCTGTTACGATGGTTACCGAAAGGGCCATAACGAGGGCACCTTTGAGCTCGACTGTAACGGCCAGAGATGAACAGATACCGAGGATAAGGACCGTAATAGGGTTGCCCTTGAATATCGGATTGAGAATTGTTTCTTTAAGATTGCTCATTTTTATTTCTCCTCTGCGTTTTGAATGTAATTCTTATAAGCTCCGAGCCAATTGTTGATGGCTGCCTCCAGACCCTTGCTGGTCATCGTAGCACCGGAGATGGCGTCGATGGCATTAGTCTGTCCTGCAGGAGCTCCGCCCTTAACGATCTCGAAAGGCTTGGAACCTGCCATATTCAATGTCTTGCCGGCGAAGGCAGCACGGAAAGAAGGGTCGTCCTTAATCTTTCCACCCAGACCAGGAGTCTCGGAAGCGTGGTCGAAGTAAGCACCTACTATGTGGGTAAGAGACGCATCCATAGCGACATAACCCCAAATAGGGCCCCAAAGACCTGCACCATAGACAGGGAACACGTGAACACCGTTATTGAAGATGTAGACAGGAATCTCGAAAGAAGCATCGCTCAATTTGTAGCCCTCGGCCTTAAGGTCGGAGGTGCTGTAAACTTCAGCGTGAGATTTGTCCAGATTGCGAACCTCCTTACCCTCTGCATTTACTAACGCAGCGTGGTCGAGTTCATCCTGGAACATCTTGATGATGGCCTTGTTACCCTTCTTTGCCAACTCTTCCTTCTCTCCGAACCTTCCTGCAGTAAGGATCTGGCTGATGGTCTCCGCTTTCTCGTTATCTTCCTGCATAGGCTTGAGGCTCTGTGAAACGAATGCCAAAATGGCTGCTACAAGCACACAGATTACTGTGGTGTAGACTACTGTATATACGTTACTATTTGTATTCATACGATTAGCCTCCTATTATTCAGCGATTGCTTTTTTGCTTTTAGCCTTAAGGTGAGCGTTAACCACTATGTAGTCAATAAGAGGTGCGAAGATATTTCCGAGGAAGATGGCGAGCATCATACCCTCAGCATATCCAGGGTTGAAGAGTCTTATTATCACACAGAGGGCACCTATAAGGATACCATAAATCCATTTGCCCGGTTCGGTCTGCGCCGATGTAACAGGGTCCGTAGCCATAAACACTGCGCCGAATGCGAAGCCGCCCATCACCAGATGATAGTAGAACGGAACGTCCGAAGCGCCGGTAAGATTGGCCAATCCGGCCACTGCCACTGCACCTATCACACTGCCGGCCATAACCTTCCAGCTTGCCACGCCCGTCCAGATGAGGATGATGGCGCCGAGCAGGATGGCGATTACCGAAGTCTCACCCACAGAGCCCGGGATGCCACCCCAGAACATGGTCCAGAAGCTGGTGCTGTACTGAACCGGAGCATTTGTGAGGGCATCCATACCGTTAGCTGCGAGGGCCAATGGGGTCGCACCGCTGAAGCCGTCGATAAGCTCTCCGCCCTTCGCTGCGATCCAGCAATCCTCACCTGACATGTGGTTAGGGTAAGAGAAGAACAGGAATGCGCGGGTAAGGATGGCAGGGTTTATCAGGTTCATACCTGTACCGCCGAATACCTCTTTACCGAAGATTACTGCGAAAGCCACAGCTATGGCGAGCATCCAGAGAGGCACGTCGATAGGCACGATGAGAGGAATGAAGAATCCGGTTACCAGATAACCTTCGTTCACCTCTTCGCCCCTAATCTGGGCTGAAGCGAATTCTATGGCCAATCCCACGATGTAGGATACCAAATACAAAGGAAGTACCTTGACGAATCCGAACCAGAAAGCCTGGAGGACGTTCATCGAAATACCGGTAGCGAGTGCGTGCTGATATCCCACGTTCCACATACCGAAGAGGGCTGCCGGACCTGCTGCGATAACAGCGATGATCATAATACGCTTGATATCCACTGCGTCGCGCACGTGTGCACCTTTCAGTGCTACTGTGCCAGGGACGTGAAGGAATGTCTCAAAAGCGTCAACCGTAGAGTGCAGCCAGTGAAGTTTGCCGCCTTTTTGAAAAATCTTGTTCATACTCTTAAGCCATTTCTTTAAGCATCAGGTCGATACCTTTTGCGATTATATCTTGAATGTTATTCTTCGAAGGATCTGCGAATTCGCATACTGCCAGATCTTCAGGCAGAACCTCGTAGATGCCGTATTTCTCCATCTTCTCGATGTCGCCTGCCAAGCAAGCCTTCACCAAGTAGAGAGGATAGATGTCCATAGGGAGGAACTTCGCATAGTATCCGTCTGACATGACGAATGCACGAGGACCTCCGTGGAGGTTAGTGTCCATATCGTACTTTCTCTTAGGAGTAAGCCATCCGAGGCACCAGTTGAAGTAGGTGTGGTCTGCGCTGAACTGCTTTACGCGAAGAGGACGAGCCCATCCGAGGAGTTCCTGCTCAGTACCTTCCTTAATGAGGGTGACGGTGTTGTCGAAGAAGCCGAGATAGCCGTTTACACCGACGTTCTTACCAGTCATAATGTCGCCGCTGACAGCGCGGAGGACGTCCTCGTTAGTGCTGTAGAATGCTTTAAGACAATTGATAGGCATACCCGGAGTGGTGTAGATGTATGATGGCTCTATAGCCAAAGGACCGCTGACTGCCACCAGTCTGTGAACGTCATGGACGCCCTTTGAGAAGAGCTTGCCTATCGCTGCGAGACCTGCGAGCGATATTGTCCATACTGTTTCCTCCTTACGGATAGGAGAGATGTGGCTTATCTGCACACCGACATTACCCATAGGGTATTTTCCTTTGAAAAGATGAATGTGGGCCCCTTTGATCTTGTTAAGCGGAGAGTGCTCATAGGTCTTCTCGTCGAAGCTCAAGTGCATACCGCCTTCGCTGAGTTTGGAAAGGACATTTACACCCATCTGGATGTTAGCCACTTCGCCTGCGAATGCGAAATCCGGGTCTGCAGCGTCCGGTGCCGAACAGATAGCCGAAGCGAAGATGGCCTTAGGCTTGGCTGCCGGGTCAGCTAAGATACCGTATGGACGGCTGACGATGAAAGGCCAAAGACCGCCTTTCAAAATAGCGGATTTGATTTCTTCTGCGCTGAGAGAATCAAGAGATTTTACGCCGAAATCTACGGATTTCTGTTCCGTGTCGGCCTGAATTAACACTGCGAGCAGTTTTCTTTTCTCGCCCCTGACGATTTCTTTAACTACACCGCTTACCGGCGATGCTACGATAATGTCAGGATTCTTCTTGTCTGACAAAACTGGAGAGCCTGCGAGGACGCTGTCGCCTTCCTTTACAAGAAGTCGTGGAAGCAAGCCCTTGAAATCAGTAGGCTGTACCGCAACGATCTCGCTGCTGATGGTTTTGCTCAGGCGTTTCTCTGCCATTCCGGAAACGGGAATGTCGAGACCCTTTTTCAAAACGATGGTTTTGGACATTTTATTTAAGGTTTTATAGTTTATCTTAAAAGCGCTGCGAAGATAACAAATTTTTGCGTAATTTCGTAACCTTTTATGGATGGATATGAATCAGAAACTACAAACGATACTGGAAGGACTTAACGACGAACAGAAAAAGGCGGTCGAGGCGATGGAAGGACCCGTTCTCATCGTCGCCGGAGCAGGCTCCGGAAAAACGAGGGTTTTGACAAGCCGAGTGGCATATATGATGGCTTCCGGGGTGGACCCCGCGAGGATATTGGCCCTGACCTTTACGAAGAAGGCCGCCACGGAGATGAAGGAGCGAATCGCACTGATGGTCGGTAGCGTCGCCGCAAGAAGGGTGACTATGGGAACTTTTCACGCGATTTTCGTGCGCTTTCTCAGGGAATATGCCGGATTTTTGGGCTATCCTAGGGATTTCACCATTTACGACACGTCCGATTCCGTCTCGGCCATCAAGTCTTGCATAAAGGCATTGGGCCTCGACGACAAGCTCTACAAACCGAAGGACGTGCTGGGAAGGATCTCGAGCGCGAAGAATAATCTCATTACTTGTGAGAGCTACGCCACGCGCACCGAGCTGTTGAACGCGGACAGTCACGCGCGCAAGCCGAGAATCTGCGACCTGTACAGGCTCTATCAAGACAAGATGAGAAACAGCGGAGTCATGGATTTCGACGACATCTTGCTTAATATGAACATCCTGCTGAGAGATAACAGGGAGGCTCTGCTTTCTCTGAGCGACAGGTTCTCGTACATAATGGTGGACGAGTATCAGGACACTAACTTCGCCCAGTATAACATAATACGAAAGCTCACGCTTCAGCACCATAATATATGCGTGGTGGGAGACGACTCCCAGTCCATCTACGCATTCCGTGGCGCGAGGGTGCAGAACATACTTAACTTCCAGAAGGATTATCCTGAATGTAAGGTGATAAGGCTCGAGAGAAACTATCGCTCCACCCAGACCATAGTGAATGCGGCGAACAGCGTGATAGAGCATAATAGCAGTCGAATCCCTAAGAATTGCTATTCGGAAGCCGACGCAGGCGAAAAAATCCGTATTCTGGAGTGCATGAACGAAATCGAGGAAGCTGCGCGCATCACATCTGAGGTATCCATCCGCAAATCCGTCGAAAACGGTCACTATTCCGATTTCGCCATCCTCTATCGCACTAATTCCCAGTCCCGAGCCATCGAGGACGCTCTGCGACGGAGAAATATCCCTTATATGGTCTATTCCGGAAACTCCTTCTACGAGCGTGCGGAGATAAAAGATATGATGTCCTATCTTAAGTTAGTGGTAAACGTTAACGACGACGAGAGTTTCAAGCGCGTGGTCAACAAACCTACCCGAGGCATCGGCGACACTTCAGTCGAAGCGCTCACTAAGGCGGCCAATGCCCACAAGACCTCGCTTTTCAAAGCCATCTGGCTCGACGACCTCGCATCCTTCGACCTTAAGAGTGCCGCGCAAGCCCGCCTGAAGGACTTCGGAGAGAAAATCAGCCGCCTTTCGGCTAAGGTCCTCACCGTCGATGCCAATGTCCTCGCCCGTGAGACAGCCGACGATATGGGCTATCTTGATTTCTTGAAAAAAGACACCTCCCTAGAAGGTATCTCCAAACTGGAAAACGTAAACGAGCTGCTGGATTCCATAGAAACCTATGTTCAGGAACGCACCGACGAGGCTTTGGAAAACGAGCAGCAGCCTACGGAAATAGCCCTTCCCGACTTCCTGGAGAACGTGTCTCTTCTCTCAAATGCCGACACCTCTGCCGATGGAGACGAAAACGACAAGGTGGCACTTATGACCGTCCATTCGTCCAAGGGTCTGGAATTCCCGTATGTAATCATCGCCGGAATGGAAACGAACCTCTTCCCTTCGCTGTCGATGATGGGCTCCTCGCGCGACCTCGAAGAGGAAAGACGCCTGTTTTACGTGGCCCTCACCCGTGCTAAGAAGAGCGTAGTCATCACACACTGCGACAGCCGATTGCGAAACGGAAAGACGGAAACTAACGAGCTGTCGATGTTCGTAAAGGAGATAGACCCTAAGTATCTGGCCAATCCGCCCGCACCGTCCCGCCCTTCGTTTGGAACCTCCTACGGACGCAGTTCTGCAGTGCGATACGAGTCTCGCACGCCTCGTCCTGATTCCGCCTCGCGCCCTGATTTCGCCTCGCGTCAGAAGCCGCAGAGCCCGATGCCGAAAGTCCAGAGTCCGAGAGCCGCAGCCGTGCCGCCTCCGGTCCAATTAGACTTCGTCCCGGACAAGATGGAGGTATTCCGTGCCGGACAGAGGGTGGAGCACAACCGTTTCGGCAGTGGAAGAATCATTTCACTTACCGGAGAGATTCCGGAGCTTCGCGCCGAAGTGGAATTCGATGCTTACGGTAAAAAAATACTCCTTCTCAAATACGCCAAGATGCGAGTGGAGAAGGAGCATTAGAATTTAAGATTTTACTTACACCATTTGTCTAACCAGCTGTAGAACTCCTTGTGCCAGAGCAGTGAGTTCTGCGGTCTGATAATCCAGTGGTTCTCTTCAGGAAATATTACCAGCTTGCTTGGCACGCCCATCATCTGAGCCGCATTGAATGCCGCCAATCCCTGCTCGTACGGGATGCGGAAGTCCATCATGCCGTGGAAGCACAAAATCGGTGTATGCCAATTCGTTACCTTCATATCCGGAGATTCTGCGTAGTGGCGCACTGCCTTAGGAGTGCTGGCATACGGAGCACCTGCCTGCTGCAGCCCTCCGAAGGTGATTCCGTCGCCGCGAGGGCCTGTCTCGCCCGGAGTATAAGCGAACTCGGCAAGTCCGCCGTTATCCCAATTGGCAAACCACATCTCCTCGGTGGTGAACCACATCTGACGCTCGTTGAATATACCGGCATGCGCGATGAAGCAGTCATACAAATCGCCGTGCAGGCCTTCGAGCATATATACGGAATATCCGCCGTAGGATGCTCCCACACAGGCCAATTTGTCCACGTACGGCAGGCTCTTTACATATCTTCCGGCAGTGAGGTAGTCCTGCATGTTCAATCCGGGATAGTCGCCGCTGATTTGCTCCTTCCACTCCTGGCCGAAGGCCGTGGTGCCGCGTCTGTTAGGCATCATGACTATGTAACCCTGCTGTGCCATAAGGCGATAGCACCAGCGATAGCTGAAGTCTTGTGAGTTCGTGCCCTGAGGGCCTCCCAGTACTATCTCGATGGCAGGGTATTTCTTCGAAGGATCGAAATGTGGAGGATAAAGCATCCAGCACTGCATCTGCTGTCCGTCCACGGTCTTCAAGTGTATGCTTTCCGATGTCGGAGCGTCGAGTTGCTTGAGGATGTGCTCGTTCTCGTGGGAGATTTGCTTGAAGTCCGAAGAGGCGTCGCCGTTTACGCTGACTTTCACTAGCTCGACAGGGAAATTCAGACAGTAATAGGTGGTGTAGATGTCTACGGCGCCGTTCTCTGCGTTTCGGATATACCATGGAGAGAAGAAGTCGTAAGCCCAGTCCTTATTTGTCAATTGGCTTATGCGGCCCTGCATATCCGTTTTGAGGATGGCTTGGGTGCCGGTAGGGCGCATCGAACTGAAGTATATCTCGTCTCCGTGCCACACAAGTGAGTTAGCGTCGTTGTCGAAATTGGCCGTCAACTCCTTTATGCTTTGGACTGTAGGAAGTCCATTTAGGGTAGAGATGTCGGCGAGCAGGATTCTCTGTCTGTCGGCCTCGTAGCCGTCGCGCTCCATTGAAATCCACGCGAGTCGGGTGCCGTCTTCGTTCCACACAGGGTCGGTATCGTAGCCGCCGTCTGTTTTTACCGGGATGGTGGTTCCGCTGGCGGTGTCGTAGATGTAGATGCCGCAGTTCGTGCTGAATGCGTATTCCTTACCGGTGCGCTTGCGGCAAGAGTAGGCTATGAGTTTCCCGTCAGGAGACCAGTCAAGCTGCTCTGCGCCTCCGAAAGGCTCCGTAGGCAGTTCGTATGGCTCCGAGCCCAGAATGTCGGTACTGTGCTCAGGGTCGATATGTGCGATAGGGGCTATGTAGGTTCGAGGCGTCTCGGTTACCCAGTGGTCCCAGTGCCTGTACATAAGGTCTTCTGTGATATAGGCTTGAGCCTTGTCGAGAGAGGGGTCGACATCGGTAGGGGTCTTGACGGGACCCGGTACCGTACTTATGTAGAGAATCCGGTCTGCGGAAGGAGAGAGCTTGAAGTCGGAAATACCTGAAGGGACGTTGCTGATTTGCCTGCGTGCGCCGAGGGTCTTTCCTCCTAATGGTGCTTTCCATATCTGTCCGTCCTGAATGAAATAGATGGATTTTCCGTCCGGTGCCCATCTCGCGCACGATACGCTCGATGCGTAACGGGTGATTTGGCGCAGCTCCGTGCCGTCTATGTTTGAAAGGAACAGGTTACGGCAGCTCCTGTTCTTTGCGATGTCCGTGTAACTTACGCCGTAGAGGACTTTCTGCCCGTCAGGGGAGACCTGTGGGTCGGAAATTCTTCCGAATGCCAATAATGTCTCGGGGGTCATCACTCCGTCTTCTATCTTAATCTCCGACGGCCCGATGTAGCCTTTTTCAGTTTTGCTTGGTGTCATAAACGATAAAAATGCGGATGCGATGAGGTAGCCGCCCAGGCCGGCCACCACACATATCCCAAAGTTTCTTAAGAATCTTTTCATAAATCTATAGCTGTAAATCGAAATCCAATTTATGTATTTTTAGCAAATTAAACAAATAGTTTTGATTTTCTGGGATTATTTCATACCTTTCCGAAAAATAAAACCACAAGAAAATGAGAAGAATATGTCTTTTTGTAGTCTTGGCTTTATCGTTAGCATCGTGTAATATAGAAGATTGGTGGTATTTGTATTGGAGAAAACCGCATCATAGTTTTGATATTGAAAATAGAACGGATGGTGACTTGTACGTTTATGCGTATCTTGTAGGCGCTCCTAAAGAAGAGTACTCGTTTTGTGCTTATTTATTTGAAATAGATGCTTCTTTAAATAATAATAGTTTTCTTGATGGAGTGATATATATTGATGCGAAAACTAAACAGCGCGTTCTGCACTTAGATGGCAGAGATCAATTAATGTTAACGTCTCATATGTTTTATATTCGTTTTGAGGATATTATTCCAGGGGATGACGGAATTATCACTTATTTATATGTTTGCCGCGTAAAAGATTTATATGCTGTCTATAATGGTGAAATGGATGCGGTGCCTTGTTGGAGATATAGTTACACTTTGGCGGATTTGCAGCGGTATGATTGGAAAGTTCCTTTTCCGGATGATTCCGGTACTATAAAGATTGAACGAGGTACATATGAACTCAAGGAATTATAGGGTCAGGGGGCTGGTGCCCTCAAGATAAGTGGCTCGCTGGAGCTCCGCAAATTCACTTTGGCAGGGTGGATAGCGTAGAGCGCACTCTATGAAGGATTGCTTGCCAAAGTGAATTTGATAAGGAGTTATCACAGGCGAAAAGGCCCCCAGGTTCAGGACCGATACGCAGATTGACAAAACAAATAGGAACTACGAAATCTTGCTGTAGTCTTTCGTGTGGTACTTTCCTTTGCGGAGTTCCTTTACTATCAGCAGATTCTTTTCGTCTTTGAGTTCCGGGTCCGTCTCGAGAACCTTAGTGGCATAGTTTCGCGCCTCGTTCAGCAGAAGCCCGTCCTTAGCTAAGGATGCTATGTTCAGGTCTATAGGAAGACCGCTCTGCGCCGTGCCATCCAAATCGCCCGGACCGCGCATCTTCATATCCTCCTCCGCTATCTCAAATCCGTTTTCAGTCCTGCACATAAGCTCCAGTCGCTGAAGGCTCTCCTTCGAGCATTTGTACCCCCTGACCAAGATGCAATGCGACTGCGCCGCACCCCTTCCCACGCGTCCGCGCAACTGGTGAAGCTGCGACAGCCCGAAACGTTCCGCACTCATAATAACCATCACCGAAGCATTCGGCACATCCACGCCCACCTCTATTACTGTGGTCGATACTAATATGTTAGCCCTTCCTGCGGCGAAAGCGTTCATATTAAAGGCCTTCTCCTCGCTCGTCTGCTTGCCGTGCACTATGGCTGCCTTATAAGGCGGAAAAGGAAATGCCTGAACGATGTCCTCGTAGCCTCGCTCCAGATTCTGCAGGTCTATCTTCTCGCTTTCGAAAATCATAGGGTAGACTACGAACACTTGATGCCCCGCGGCGATTTCCTTACGCATGAAGTTGTAGATTTGCGGCAATTTCGCCTCTGTGTGCAGGGTGGTGCGCACAGGCGTGCGTCCGGGAGGCAACTCGTCTATCACCGACACGTCCAAATCGCCGTACACCGTCATGGCCAATGTTCGCGGAATCGGCGTGGCGGTCATCACCAGTACGTGCGGCGCGGTGCTGTTCTTCGCCCAAAGCTTCGCCCTCTGCTCTACTCCGAATCGGTGCTGCTCGTCTATTACGGCCAACCCCAAATTCTTCCACACCACATTATCCTCCAGCAGGGCGTGCGTCCCGACTATAAGTCCTATCTGCCCGTTTTCCAGCCCTTCGTGGATCTCCTTTCGCTCGCGGCTCTTCGACGAGCCTGTCAGGAGTGCACAACGCACCGATGTGGGTGACAGATACTTCTGGATATTTGCATAATGCTGCTGTGCAAGCACTTCCGTCGGGGCCAATATGCACGCTTGAAAGCCGTTCCCTATGGCCAGCAGGCAGCTTAGCACTGCCACCATAGTCTTACCCGAGCCCACGTCGCCTTGCAAGAGCCTATTCATCTGCTTTCCGGACATCAGGTCCGCGCGGATCTCCTTTATCACGCGCTGCTGGGCAGACGTGAGACTATAAGGAAGAGAGTTATAGCAGAGGTTGAAATCGGCTCCCACCTTAGGCATTACGAAGCCTTTCGACAAGCGCGAATGTATGAATTTCTGTTTAAGAAGGCTTACCTGAAGGAAGAACAACTCCTCGAACTTAAGTCGTCGCTGCGCCTTTTCCAAAGCGTAACTGTCTGTCGGAAAGTGTATGTTCTTCATCGCGTACTGTAGAGAACAGAGCGCCAGGTCCTTTATTATGTAATCGGGCAGGGTCTCCTGAATCTCCGGAAGGCAAAGCGCCAGGGCTCCGCTCTGAAGCTTGCACATCATCTTCCCGGTTATTCCGGCATTCTTAAGCCGCTCCGTGCTCGGATAGACACCCGTCAATCCTCTATTTTCCGAGCCGGTCGCACTGCTAACGTCGTCTATCTCGGGATGGACCATATTGAACCTGCCGTTATATTCCGACGGCTTCCCGAAAAAGATGAATGTGCGACCCGGCTCGAGTTTTTCGTAATTCCATTTGAGAGCCTTGAAAAAGACCATCTCCATCTGGGCGCTGCCGTCGCTCACCGTCACGCTGACCCTCTTGGCCTTTCCCTCGCCTGTCAGGTTCCGGCTAACTACTTGGCCCTTAATCTGAATGTTGGCCACGTCTTGCCGGATGTCGGCGATTTTTTGGATGGACGTGCGGTCGATGTAGCGGAACGGGTAGAGGTGAATCAGGTCGTTCAAATCGTGTATGCCAAGCTCTTTTTCCAGAAGCTCGGCACGTTTGGGACCTACGCCCTTAAGGTACTTTATTTCGCTCTCAAGTTCGCTCAATGTTGAATGTTTCCTAAAATGAATTGACAGAAATCGTCATATAGTTTCTTGTCTTCCGGATGCTGCGCCACCGATAGCTTATACAAGGTATTTTCGCCCATATAGTAAGACAGAATGCAGTTTCCGTAGAGTCCGAGGTCCTTACACATTTGGAAATAGTAGTAGAATCTCTCGCGGAAGCTCTCCCAATCCGGATTTCCGTATAACACTTTGTCGTCCAGCTCGAGTTCCATAGACAGGTTGTTCTGCTGAAGACGTGCCTTCCAGTCCTCCATATTATATTCCGGATGCCAGAGATAGTTAGGCTGGATCATCACGAAGTCCAAATGGAAATTCTGCCATCTGTCCGAACCTGCCGCCCAGTTATAAGGAATCCACGACATGCTCAACTTCTTGCTATGTACATAGTCCGAGAGTGCGGGATATACCTCTTCCCAGCGCTTCAGCTCGGGATTATATCCGCTTTCCCACGTGGCCAATTCTTCCGAGAAGCAGTAGAAGCCCTCCAGCTCGAGGTTCTTGAAACCAGCCTCTTTCCATTTGGCCAATACCGTATCTACAAACCATTTGCAAGCCGCGAGCCTGTCTTCGCCCTTAGCAAAATCCATCTGCCTGCCACCCAACTCGCCCCAGTAAACGGTGTTCGAAGTGGTGTCTTTGAAATCGTAATAAGGGATAGGGTCCGGGATGCTGACCACTACCTTTCTTTTAGTGGATGGATGTCCCAGCCTGTCCTCCGCTTCTCCCACTACCTCGTTCAGGGCGTCGAATCCGTTACCTTCAGTAAACCAGTAGTCTATGAAATGCTGCCAATTGGACTTTCCGGCCGGGTGATTTCCGTAGCTGATACCCATAGCCGCACCCTCTTCCCCCGGAGTGGATTTATCGTAGATTTCGAGAGCGAGGAAGGCGTCGAACAGCCAATGCTCCTGCCCGTTAGGGTCGGTGTAGGTTACGTGTGGGCGTAGCCTTTCTTCGGTCCAAAGTGCGTTCGTGCGCGCCATGTTGCCGCCATAGAGAAGAGCCATATTGTCATAAGGCTCGAAGCGGCCGCTTTCTCCGTTACGTGCGGCCTTATGCGCTGTGCTACAGCCCATAACGCCGATGCTAAAGAGAAGGAGTGTTGAAATAATTAATCTTGGTTTCATTTTTTGTAGTTTTGTTTCCTACAAAGATATTTGTTTTTTTAAACATTTTACATAGATTTGCAACAAGTAGTTGTAATACCTTATTTTATTTTACAATATGAAACAGTTTAAATTGTTGTGGGCAGTTGCTGCTGCCACTGTGCTCTTCTCTTCTTGTAACGGGAAGAAGGATGATCCGGTAAAACCGGATGTCAAACACGAAGTCGAAATTCCAGAAGTCATATTCGAATCCTACTATGTAGGCGATTATCACGAGAAGGGGACCTCGGCTAATGTCTTTATGAACTTTATTTCGGGGAATGTGGACTTGAACGAGGCTCAGACAGATTATATCGGTGACGGACAGATACTTTGTCTGGATGTAAACATCGCACTCTCTTCATCTGTGGAAGAGGCCGACCACCTTACCATTCCGGCAGGTACTTATAATGTAGGAGACGACACTTACGCGCCTCTTACCTGGAATCCGACGGATTCTTACCTCATTAAGGTAGAGAACGACGTGGTTTTGGTAGATGCGATGGAGTTCAAGTCAGGTACCATCGTAGTGGAGAAGACGGAAAAAGGTTCGAAGATCGTCTTCAATGGCGTTCTTAAGAATGATACCGAGTTCTCTTACGAGTACGAGGGCATCGACCGCTTGATGAACCACGCAGATGACAGCAAGTACTCTAACCTCGACAAGAACATAGAGGTAGGTAATCTGACAGGTGCTACCTACGGCTCTTTGGGAGATGTAGTAGGAGACGGAAAAACTGAGACTTGGGTCATCTCGTTGGCAGATAAGTACTATGATTTCAAGAGCGACTATGGTAACGGAGAGTCGGTAATGCTTTACTTGAACGTGGCTAAGGGCGCTACCGAGATTCCTGAGGGAAAGATCACCGAGTTCGCCGACCTTAACGTTACGGAGTCTCTTGAGCCAAATACCTTCGTAGCGGGTCTCTTTATGTTTGGTATGTACGGCGGATGCTGGTACAGGTGCCCGGCCAATGCTTACGAGGCTGCCATTATGGGTGGCGAAGTGGAGATTAAGAAGGTGGACGAAACCAAATACTCCATCTCAGGTACCCTTCGCGAAGCTTACGGCAAGACCGTAACATTCTCATACGAAGGAGAGGTTGCGAAAATGGAATATAAAAAGGAGAACTAATAGGAGGTTCTCTATAAAAACAAAGCCGCGCTGTCCGAAAAGGTAGCGCGGCTATTTTTTTAGAATTTGTATTCTACGCTGACTATCGCACTGCGTCCCGGCATAGGGTAGCCCGAGGCGAGAGAGTAGCGGTAGTCGAAGATGTTACGTAAGCTGAGCTTGAGAAGGAATACGTCTATGGTCTTTCCTACCGTGAGGTCTACTGTGTTCCAGTCCGCAGCATTCTCGCTGCCGCTTTCCGTGCGCCCGAAGCGTCCTTGCCAATTGGCATTTATGAGCCAACCGTCGAAGGTGACGGTGCTGCCGATGTAGGCGGTGTGCTTGGCCACGAAAGGAATCTGTTTTCCGAAGGTGCTGCTGTCCGGAGTGCGGTCCGTCGCATCGAGAAGGGTGTATTTCGCATCCATCGACCAGAGAACCGAGTCGAAGCGGTGGCTGAGTTCGATCGCTGCATCGAGGCCGAGCGAACGCACCCTACCTATATTATAAGGTAGCCAGATCGCGGGGTTATCAGGAGTAGGAGCGGATACTATCTTATTAGTAAGGAGGTTGTAAAAGCCGTTAACCTTCGCGCTGATGGTGGTCTTGCCCGAGAATACGTTCCGGTATTCGATACCGCAGTCCATAAGGTAGGCATCTTCTGGCTTGAGTGAATCGTTTCCGAATCCCGGATAGTATAACTCGTTGAAGGTAGGTGCTCTCCAGTCCCTGCGGGCGAATGCCACCAGGTCCAGTCCCTTAACTATGTTCACGCGCACGTCGACCGAAGGCATAAATGCGCCGAGTCGCGCTCCGGCCTTATCTATTACGCCGCTATAGTCGAGGGCTAGGTTAGCCGACACGCAGTCGTTATGGTATGCTCCTGCCACTGAGGTGAATAGCTCCGTGCGTTCCGCGTGGTAGAGGTTGCTTTCCAAACTGCTTAAGTGGGCGTCGGTCGCTACCGTCACCTTCCACTCGTCATTTATGTCCACATCGTGTACCAAGTTTAGTTGAAGGTTGTTCTGGTCGTAGTTGGAGTTACCCCATTCGGAGATATAGTCTAGTTTGTCCACGGCATCCTTAGCGCTGAAGCGAAGGGTGTAGAATGGACTGAAAGTATAGGATATGTCGCCCTGAATGAAGTAGTTGACGTCGTTCTGCCTGTCCGTACTTGGATAGTATATGGAGCCCGGAGTGCCCCTTTTCGACGCGTTTATGAGGCTCTTTACGTGGAAGGCGCATCTTGAATAGTCGCCGAAGAGGTCGAAGCCTCCGTTTATCTGGTTGAAGTCGTTATTAGAGCGTCTTTTGTTAGCCGTATAGACATAGTCGCCCTTTGAGAACAGTGCATTCAGATTAGCCGAGATGCTTAGCGCCTTGCCAAGTCGATAAGCCCCGTAGATGCTTGGCGAATATGTGTTGAAGGAGCCGCCGTAAGCCTTTACGTATCCGGTGTAGTCCTTGTCTTCGAATACCGGACGTGCCGTCTTGAAGTTAAGGCTATTCTGCGCGTAATTGATTATGGCAGAGTTAAAGGTGGTGAGAGGGAGGATTCCCAGGTCTGTCTGTCCGCTCTGCACGTTAGTCATCCTGATGCCGTCTATGTAGATGGTAGTGTGTGCGCTTCCGAAGCCTCTGAGACTCACGTTCTTAAGTCCTGCCGCTCCGCCGTAGTCGCTTATCTGAAGGCTAGGGCTCTTTAAGAGCAAGTCCGTAATGGACAGGACTCCGTCTGTCGAAAGAGTGTCCTGCCTGTTTACGATTACGCCCTTTTCGGCGCTTACTACCACTTCTTCGAGCACGTTTTCTTCGTGTCCGAAGTTCTGTGCGGGGTTCAAGCCCGCAGCCAAAAGTAAAATAGAGTATAACATACGGCAAATATAAATTAAAAAAAACTTATATTTGTAAGTTCTGACCTAAGATGTTAGAGTAATGAGAAAGATTGCATTTGTACATAACAGATTCCCGGCAGGAGGCGCCGAAAGGGTGACGATGGATATCGCTCGATATCTGGATTCCATAGGAGGTTACCGGGTCTATGTGTTCGCCTCGCATCCGGGTTCTTTCCCGCAGGAGTGCCTTACTCTGGTGAAGATTCCTTCGCAGGCCATACAATCGCGTCGTTCACATTATGTCGAGAAACTTATAAAAGACTATCAGATAGACATATTGGTGGAGATTTCCCAGTCCATATACGACATAGAGGGGATACGTCACCGCACGGGGTGTAAGGCCGTATTGGCCTGTCACGGAGAGGTCTTTTGGCAGCGCTATGCCATTATGTTCCGCAGGCAGAAAAAGAAGCTTCTGTGGAATCTGGTGAACCGGAAGCGCTATGCCGATGGCACCCTCGCGATGGAGAAGGCCCGCAGGCGTACGCTCTTCGATTATGAGCACTGCGATGCCTATACGGTTCTGTGTCAGGATTATAAATGCCAATTGGAACGCGCCCTCGCACTTTCGGAGCCTTCGCACATCCACGTCATCGAGAATCCGGAGCCGGTGGTGGCTTCCCCAAATCTCGATAAGGAGAAGGTGGTGATGTTTTGCGGCCGATTCGAGGCTTGGTCCAAGCGGATAGACAGGCTCTTGCGCATCTGGAAGCAGGTCGAGGACGAACTGGGGGATTGGCATTTGGAATTAGTGGGCGATGGTCCGGCTCTGGCAGATATGCAGAGGCTCGCGGGCGAATTGGCCCTGAAAAGGGTGAGATTCGAGGGCAAGCGCTCGAATATGGCTGATTATTACCGCCGTGCGAGTGTGGTTTGCTTGACTTCGCAGACCGAAGGATGGCCGCTGGCGCTCACCGAGGGACAGGCCAATGGCTGCATCTGCGTGGCTTTCGGAAGCAGTGCGGGTATCGTGGAGGTGCTCTCGCCTAGCGGGGAGTGCGGTTTCGTGGTGGAGCCGTTCGACGAGGGGGCGTATGCCGATGTGATCAGAAAGATAGCGGCGATGAGCGATGAGGAGAGTAAGAAGCTAAGAATTAATGGAATAGATAAACGAAAACAGTATCGCCCTGAGGTGATAGCCGAAAAATGGAAGGTGCTGTTTGATTCACTTTTTTAAGAATGAGAGTATATAATCCGGAAGGTTCCGCATTGAGGAACGACCAGTTGAAAATGCTGGATGTCCTGATCGAATTTGACAGGATATGTAAGGAAAATGGTATAAAATGGTGGCTTAGCTCGGGTACGCTGCTGGGCGCGGCCCGTCACGGGGGATTCATTCCCTGGGATGACGATATGGACGTGTGTATGATGAAGAAGGACTACCGTAAGCTTCGTAAGATCCTCTGCGCACTCGATAGCGACAAATATTTCTATTCTTGCATCCAGTCAGACGTGGAGCACGTCAATCCTTTCGGCAAGTTCAGGCTTAAGGAAGGCGGTGTGGAGACCACCGACCCGCGTTCCAAATACTTCAAGAGTAACGGAGTGGGTACCGACGTGTTCAGCATAGAGTATGGCTCGAGGTTTGCCTCGCATATGGGTAAGTTCTTCTATATGAATATGCAGCACCCTACGGCGAAGATTAAGAACAAGACTCTTCGCCACTTGGCCATCAGGACGGTGGAGGTAATAAACTTCGGTCTTTTGCTTCCTATCACCAGGCTCGTCGGACTCATAAATCCCAAGCACCAGTACGTCTATGAACTGGGTTCCGGCTTTTACGACGAGGCCATGTATCCGAGCGAGATATTCCCTCTGGGTACCATCACCTTCGAGGGTGTGGAATTTCCTGCACCTAAGGAAGTGGACAAGTATTTGACGAACTTGTATGGGGATTGGCGACAGATTCCTTCGGAAGAGCAGATTAAGAAGAGCCTTCACACGGAAGCATATTTGAAAGACATTTTTGGAGAATAGAGAAATGCAAGCAGTTATATTGGCAGCCGGAATGGGCAAACGCCTGGGCGAATTGACAAAAGGTAATACCAAGTGTATGGTAGAGGTGAACGGCGTGTCCCTCATTGACAGGGCTTTGGGACAATTGGCCTCGCTCGACCTCAACAGGGTAGTGATAGTGGTGGGCTATGAAGGGAAGAAACTTATGGATTATATAGGGAACCGCTACGACGGACGTCTGAAAATCGAATACATCGAGAATCCTATATACGACAAGACGAACAACATCTATTCTCTCGCACTCGCTAAGGAAAAATTGCTCGAAGACGACACTCTGCTCATAGAAAGTGACTTGATTTTCGATGACAGGATGTTTCCGCTTATCGTGAACAACCCATATCCTAATCTGGCGCTGGTCGCGAAGTATGAGACTTGGATGGACGGCACTATGGTAAGAATCGACGACGATAATAACATAGTGGATTTCATCTCGAAGAAGGCATTCAAGTATTCCGACGTGGATTTTTACTATAAGACGGTGAACGTCTATAAGTTCAGTCGCGATTTTATGGAGCATAAATACCTTCCTTTCCTGGAGGCTTACTGCTCCGCTCTCGGTAATAACGAATACTACGAGCAAGTGCTTCGAGTTATCTGTATGCTAGACAATTCCGAGCTCAAGGCACTTCCCATTACCGACGAGAAATGGTACGAAATAGATGACATTCAGGACCTTGACATAGCGAGCGCCATCTTCTCAGAGGGTGAGGAAAAGCTTCGTCTCTATATGAAGCGCTACGGAGGGTATTGGCGTTTTCCGGAGCTGCTGGACTACTGCTATCTGGTGAATCCTTATTTTCCTACGCCGAAGATGAAGGACGAGTTGCGCTCTAATTTCGACACTCTCCTTACGGAATACCCTTCGGGGATGGGCGTCAATTCGCTTATAGCAGGCAAGTGTTTCGGAGTGAAAGCCAAGCATATAGTCGTGGGTAACGGCGCAGCGGAACTCATAAAGAGTCTTATGTCCACGATGAAGGGGCGGTTCGGCGTCGTCTATCCTACTTTCGAGGAGTATCCTAACAGGCTGGAGGCGGAACGTATCGTGCGATTCGTGCCTTCAAGCGAGGGTTTTCATTACACCGTAGACGAGTTGATGGCTTATTTCGAAGCGCATCCGGTAGAGAACCTACTTTTGATAAATCCAGATAACCCATCAGGTAACTACATTAAGTACAGTGACTTGCTTAGGCTTATAGATTGGGCGGGAACGCGCGGATGCCGACTGGTCATCGATGAGTCCTTCGCCGATTTCAGCGAGGAATTTCCTGAAAACACCCTGCTCCACGACGACGTTCTCGAAAGGAACCCACATCTTTGCGTTATGAAGAGCATCTCGAAATCCTATGGTGTGCCGGGCCTGAGGCTGGGCGTATTGGCATCGGGCGACGAAGAAATCATAGCGCATCTTAAGAAGGACGTATCTATCTGGAACATAAACTCTTTCGCTGAGTTCTTCCTGCAGATTTACTCGAAGTACGACAGCGATTACAAGCGCTCTTCCGCGAAATTCATAGCCGAGCGCGAGCGTTTCCGCACAGAATTGGCCGCAGTGCCTTTCCTGGAGGTCTTCGACAGTCAGGCCAATTATTTCCTATGCCGCTTGACCGGAACCCTCACTTCGGGCGAACTTGCCGTCCGACTGCTTTCGGACTATGGCATCTTGATTAAGGATTGTAGCACGAAAAAGGGATTCGAGGGAAGGAATTATATTAGGATAGCGATAAGAAACAGAGAAGATAACTCTCGACTGGTCAAAGCGTTGTTGTCTGTTTGCCGATGAAAGTTTGTATCTGTGGCGGAGGGTCATTAGGCCACGTAATCGCCGGCTGGAGCGCTGCTAAGGTTAAGGGTCAGGTTAGCGTGTACACGAGTAGGCCTGGCGAATGGGCTTCGGATATCGTGGTGGACACTCCCGAAGGAGATAAACTTACAGGACATATCTTTAAGGTCAGCGACGACCCGCGCGAAGTGGTGAGCCCTGCCGACGTGGTGCTTTTCTGTTATCCCGGATACCTTATAGAGAGCACGTTGAAGCGATTGAAGCCATTTTTTAGAAAGGATGCCTTCATAGGCAGCGTTTTCTCTTCCACTGGATTTTTCTTCGATGCGCGAAAGATTTTGGAGCCGGATCAGCCGCTATGGGGATTCCAGAGAGTGCCATTTATCGCGAGGGTCGGAGAGTATGGCCACTCTGCCCATCTGCTTGGATATAAGAGCGAACTGAAAGTGGCCGTGGAAAATGTACCGACAGAGGAAAAGCAGGCATTCGCGGAGTTCCTTTCAGAGTGGTTCGAAAGGAAGGTAACTCTTCTCAATAACTATTTCGAGGCTAGCCTTAGTAACAGTAATCCTCTTCTTCATCCTGCCGTACTCTACGATATGTTCGCGGGCGACAAGGTCTACGACAGAAAAATCTATTTATATAAGGAATGGAGCGAAAGCGCAGCCGAGCTCTTGATTAAAATGGACGAGGAGTTCTTCCGACTTCTCGAGGTCCTTCCCGTAAGGCGAGGCTTCCTTCCTACCATTCTGGATTATTACGAAAGTAAGGATGCCGCATCACTTGCCGCCAAGCTACGTTCGATTCCCGCCTTCCAAAACTTGGAAGCTCCTATGAAACAGGGTCCTACGGGGTGGGTTCCCGATTATTCAAGTCGCTATTTTAAGGAAGATTTTCCTTACGGACTAAAGCTTATATGCACCCTAGCCCACGAAAAGGAAGTTCCCGTTCCTACGCTCGACAGGGTTCTCGAATGGGGTATGAGCCGGATTCAGACGCTTTCGTAGCGCCTTAGCCATCTTTTCCTGAATAGCCTTACGAGGAAGATGATTCCTCTGAAACACAGCTCTATACACATGGCTATCCACACTCCGCGAAGTCCCAGTTTAGGAGCCAATACGGCTGCCAGGGTAAGTCGCACTCCCCAAATGCTGAGAAGGTTCATAAGACAAGGCACTAGCGTATCGACTGCTCCCACGAACACGCTGTAAGCCACTATCGATGCCGCGAACATAGGTTCCGCGAACGCCTCTATGCGCAGCACTTCCGCACCGAGGTCTCTAATTTGCTCGACCGGAGTCATTATGCCTATGATTTGAGGAGCAAACAGATACATAAGCACTCCCATAAAGGTCATTACCACCATACCCGTTCCCACCGTCAGGTATGCGAAGCTCTTGGCCAATTTTACTCTCTTCGCCCCGAGGCTCTGTCCGACCAAGGTGGCCGCCGCATCCGCGATTCCGTAACCGGGCATATAGCACAGGCTTTCCGCAGTGACCGCGAACGAATTGGCCGCGATCGCGAAGACCCCGAGAGGGGCCACTATCACCATAGTCATGATCTGCGCACCGCATATCATCATGTGCTCCAGTCCCATCGGCAATCCTATCTGCACCGCGCGCTTGATGACCTTTGATGTAGGGGAGTAACTGCCCCATTCGCCTGATAGCCGCAGCTCGCGCCCCCTCGTGAAGAGAAACCACGAGAGCAGGGCCGCCACCACCATTTGGGCCAATCCCGTTCCTATCACCGCGCCCTCTATGCCCAGTCCGGCGCCCGGTACGAGTACTTGCGAGCCGAAGACGTGCATCTCGCGGGTAGGGAAAATCAAGAAGAAGTTGAAGATTACGTCCAGAAGGCACATAAGCACTCCGGCCGCACTCGGTATGCGCATATTTCCGCTGTAGCGAAGCATTCCGCTCGCCAGGAAGTTCATCTGCAATACGGGAAGGAATAGGGAGTAAACCCTGAAATAAAGGGCTGAACCTTCGTGAATGGACGGGTCGGCTCCCAGCCAAACCGGCAGTTTCGCGCTTATGGATACTCCGATGAACGCCAGCACTGTACTGAAAATCAGCGTGGAGGTGATGGACTGGCGAAGTACGCTTCGTGCGCTCTTGTTCTCGCCGGCTCCGAGAAGGTGCGCGACTTGGACTGCAAATCCTGCCACCACGGCGGAGCAAAGCCCGGAGAACAGCCAAGAGGTCGACGCTACCAGACCTATGGAAGCCGACGCCTCCGCTCCCAGACTACCCACCATGGCAGCGTCGATGTACTGCATCACGATGGAGGAAAGCTGGGCCAATATCGCAGGAAAACTCAACCTCAGCGTGAGACTGAGCCTCTGCGAAAATGTCATAGGGCTGCCGTCTTTTATATGCGATAGCAGACGGTCTGTTTCGTTTTGTATGGAAAGGCTGTGCATAGGCGGGGGCAAAGATATCATTTTTTTATTAACTTTGTGGCAGACCATACTCGAATCAATATGAAAAGAGCATTAAGACTATCGATAATAATCGGTGTAATCTCCATTTTTTCCTATGGAACAATCTCTTGTGAGCCGGAGAAACCGGTGACTCCCATCATCCCACCGACACCAGGGCCGGACCCGAGCCCCGGTCCGGAGCCTACTCCCGAACCGGAACCTGAAGAGAGCGTCATCTATTACGACAATCTGGATGGCTCCACCACTTCGGGCGTGTGGTTCGACCAGGCTTTGTCTTGTTTTAACCCGGAAGGCTCAGGCTGCGACGACCTGTCGTATGCCAGCAGTAGTGCGAAGGTTATCGCCACCTATCCTTCAAGTGGTTATCCTGGAGCGTCCGGTAAGAACGGCGTGTACTATCTGGGCACGTCTTCCTATATACAGGTGCGTAACATAGAATTGCCTCGCGGAGCGAAAGTGTTCAAGATTAGCGTGGGATTGCACAGCGTGCAAAATGGCAGCCCGGTAATCGCGGGAAAAACCTTTAACATAGGCATTCTCGATGAGAGGTCGAAGACTCTGGATTATCAGAATTTGGACTTCTCGGTGAAGAATTACGGGAAATGGGCCTATGCTACGGCAGTTTTCGAGATACTTTCCGAGCAGACTACCCATCTTTCCATTCAGATAAGCAGCCTCGAGGCTCAAGTGCGTTCGGACGATTTGATGCTCGTGTCCACTACGGCGAAACCGGACTTTCAGGTTACTTTCGACTATTCATCGTCGGAAGAGCCTAATTACGATTATATAGAAAGGCCTAAGACGCTGAAAGCTAACAGTAATTACAAATATATAGACCACCGCGCCACTACCTATCGTTCGAAGAAGGAAGTCAGGAATTACGAGGCCTGCTATGATACTCGTCGTCATAATCCTATGTGGGTGGCCTTTCCTTGCCACGCCATCTATAATGAAGGCAGGTCCATAAGGCCAAGCAGGGACCCGTGGAGACCGGACCCTGAAATGACCGATGAGGAGCAGTCAGTTATCTATGCATCCGACTGGGATAATTGGCCGAATAATACATTTCGTTACTGGTCAGGCGTTTCCGATGGCAAATTCACCGTTAAGGGTCACCTTCTCGGCTCGGCCGACCGCGGCTCAGGTAACAAGAACGAACTTCTGGACCTTAACGTGCAGACTTTCTATCCTACGAATGTGGCTCCGGAGCTGTACCTGAACGATACCGACGACGGTACTTATGCCAGCACGCACTGGGGCATAATCGAGAGACTCCGCCAGGATAAATGGGTATGCTCCGACACCCTTTACGTGGTAGTGGGATGCGCCTATGAGCACGAGGATTGGGTGCTCTACGACGATGTGAGCGGCCGTAATTATGCTTCTACTTCCAAGCCGTGCGTGATGCCTACGGCGCGCTATCTTCTCGCACTTCGCACCAAATCCGGCACCTCCGGAAAGCCTATCTGGAAATGTAGCGCGGACGAGGTGATGGCCATAGGATTTTGGTTCCCTCAGCGATTCGACAAGACCACGCTCAGCAGCCTTCCGCCACTTAGCGATTACACTTTCTCGGTTAGCGAGATAGAGAGTAAGATAGGAGGTGAATTCAGTTTCTTCCCGCTGGCTCCGGCCGAGGCACTAAGTCAGAAGAAGATAAGTGATTGGCCTGGATTACAGGAAGTTAGTTATTAAATAGATTAGTGTATGCCACTATCGCGTTACGATATGCGATGGTGGCATCTGTTTTTTCGTTAGAGGCTCCGTGCAGGGTAGTCTCCGCTTGGAGTAGGTCCTGAATCGAGATAAGCCCTGCTTCGTAGTTCGACAGCGCGACGCGATAGAGCCTGTCCGCTATGTCGAATTTCTCTATGGCTATCTGCCACAGGTCGTAGGTGGAGGTAAGCTCCATCCAGTTTTTCTCTACCTGAAGCTTTAACTGCTTGCTCAGGAACTCTTTTTCGTTTTCTGCTTTACGGACTTGAGTCTCTATTCTCTGAGCCTTGCGCGAGATTTTTCCCCAGTCCGAAAGAGGAATCTGAACGGTGGCGAACGCTATCGTGTTTATGTTTCCCTTACTGTGAGGGCCGGGGTTGTATATGTCAGAATAACCGGAGGTTACGCCTATCCCCATCTGTGGAAGCGCCTCGCCTATTACCATCTTCTTCTCCAGCTCCTTAGCCTCTTGCTGAAGGGTAAGAAGCTCTCTTTCAGGCATCTGCTTGGCGATTCTCTCCTCGTCCTGCCAGTACTCCTGCGGCTCCTTCAACTCTATGTCCGACTTGGACAGCCTTATCGAATCCAGGGAGGTGTATTCTACGCCTATCGAATTAAGAAGATTCATCTTCAAGAGTCTCATTCCGCTTTCCGCCTTTTTCTTTCCCGCCTTCAGCTCGCTTCTCTTGATGCCCAGCTGAAGTATGTCCACTTCGCTCGCCAGACCGCTTCCTATGGCCTTCGAGACATTCGAATACAGGGTACTTAGCGTACCGTCCAGATAGTCAAGCATATCTATCTTATCCTGAATCGAAGAAATCTCCCACCACAGCGACTCTATCTCCTCCGCCGTCTTTTTCTTCTGCATCGTGTTCTGCAGTCTGGCAGCCTTTACTCCCAGTGCGGCCAATTGATTCCCGTGCACGATGCGTCCTCCGGCAAATACCGGTTGTATGAGACTTACGGATGCGCTATATCCTTTCTGAAAGCCTGTGAACTTGGTATTGAGCCCGTACATCGCCCCCAGAGACTCTAATTTGTTCTGTATCTCCCAAGCCATCTCGTTATGCCCCAGCACATCGGTGATTCCTATTTCGAGAAGCGGGTGGGCGGCATAGTAGCCTAAGGCCATAGCCGAAACCTGTGGAAAATACTCCCAGAGTGCTTCCTTACGCTGGAGTTCGGCGCCACGGATGTCCAGCTCCGCATTTTTTACATAGGCGTTATTCTCTTCGGCGAGTCGCAGGCACTCTTCCAGAGTCAGATTCAAGCTCTGCCCCTGAACTGAATGTGCGCCCAAACACAAGACTGCCACTAACGATATGAGATGCGCTTTTTTCATTTTGACTTACGGAATATTTGCCAATACGATACCGGCATTATCAGTGTTATGAGGAATACGGAAAGCATAGTTCCGAAACATATTACGACTCCCATAGGCATCCACAGGAGGTCTCCGCTTATTATCATAGGGAGAACTCCGAGCGCCGTGGTGCAGGAAGTCAGGAATATAGGTCTCATACGGCGCTTGCCTGCTTCCTGGGCCGCATCCTTTACGGAATAACCCTTTTCGAAACGCAATTCCTCCGCATATTCGAACATAATGATGCCGTTTCGCACTATGATTCCCACTAAGGAGATAAGTCCCAATACGGCTGTCATCGAGAAGTCGAGTCCGAAAATCCAAAGCCCGAAGAAGGCCCCGAAAAGACAGAGGGAACTAAGCACTATGGTAAGTACGGCGAGGGAAATCTTCTTGAAATGGAAGAGCAGGAACATAAAGAGCACGAACACGGCCGCGAAGAATGAGATGATGATTTCCGGACCTATCGAGCTGTTTATGCTGTTAAGTCCGCCGAACTCCACGCTTACTCCTTCCGGCATCGTCGTACGGGACAGGTATTCCTTTATGGCCTTAGTCGCCGTAGGCTGGCTGTAGCCGTATTTCATATCAGCGCCTACCACTATGGCCTGTTTTCCATTTATTCTGGTGAGCACTTCCGGCTCCCAGCCCGGACTCACGTCAGCCACTTGCCTGAGCGGAACCATCTGTCCCGGAATGGCGGTGGCTACCAGGGTGTTGCCTATATTATCGTAAGTCGCATCCTTCTGGAAATCCTGCGAATAGAGATTTACCGGAATGGTCACGTCTCCTTCGCGTATGCTGCTGATAGGAACTCCATTAAGTGCACTTGTCAGCGACAGGTTCATAAGCGCGCGGTTAACTCCCAGTCGAGTCGCTTCGTCGCCCTTCAATTCGAGATTTATGGTAGGGATGAGATTGTCTCCGTCGGAATGCACCCACTTAATCATCTCGAGGGTACTCATATAGCTCTTTATGCTATCCGACACTGCCCTTATCTGCTCGTAATCGTCTCCGAACACTCTCACTTCCACAGGAATCGAAACACCCTGGTAATCCATCTGCTTGAAGCGGATCAGCGCATTCGGGAAATAATGCTCGTAGAACGATTCGTATTCCTTAAGGCACTCGCGCGTGTCCTTGTTCGACTTCGTGTTCACGATTAGTTGGGCCACGTTAGGTCCCGGAAGAATAGGGGAATAAGTGGCGTGGAAACGCGGGGTTCCAGTGCCTATGAACTCCGTCACGGACACTATCCTGTCGTCCTTTCTAAGAATTCGCGAGAGCGAATCCGTTACCGCTTGCGTCTGCTCTATGCTGGAATCCGGGTCCAGGTACACCTCTATAGCGAAGAGGGGACGATTGGCCATAGGCATAAGCTGCAGGTTCATCCGCGAGAACATAAGAAGTCCGAGCGCTATGGCTGCTACTCCCGAAAGTATGGTGAGTCCCGCGTGCTTGAAGCATTTGTCCTGCACGAAGTCGTAGGCTGTCTGCATTCCTCTGAACAGAATGTTTTGGAACTTGTTTATGATGCCTTTCGACTCGCTGGTCGGCGAAGTGATGAAGCGGGTTTCGAGCGACGGTACCACCAGTATGGCATAAGCCAGCGAGCTCATCAGCGCGAAGGTAATCACCCACGGGAAGGTGCTCACGAAGTCACCCAAGTAGCCGTGAATGAGCTTTAAAATAGGGAAGAACATCGCGCTTATGGCAAACGTCGCCATGAACATAGGCTTGAAAAGCTCCTGTGCGCTGGCCTGAGCTGCATCCAGCCTGCTCATTCCGCGTCCGAGCTTGTCCATATAGCCATCCATCGTGATGATGGAATCGTCCACTATCATACCCAGCACCACGATAAGCGCGGCTAAGGACACTGTGTTCAGGTAGATGCCCGTAAGGAACATCAGTGCGAGCGCTATGGCCGTGCACACCGGCACTCCCGACGACGCTATCAGCGCACTCTTGATAGGGAAGAGCAGCATCATCACGAGAATCACCACCAGCATCGAGATTATCAAATCCCTGATGAACGACCACACGGAATCTCCCACCACCTTAGGCTGGTCCGTTATTCTGGTGATGCTCACGCTTTCCGGAGCCTCTCTCAGAAATTCGCCTATCACCCTGTCCACATCCTTTCCGAAGGCCACGATATTGTTCTCCGGGCTCATCTCTATGGACAGAATTACTGCGCTTCGCCCGTTAAACGATATGAGCGACGACGGCTCCTTGTACCTGCGCTCGATTTTCGCGACATCTCCGAGTCGCAGGGATTGGCCCTCCTTCGAGGTCCGGATTATCCTTTCTGCCAATTCCTTCTCGCTGGTCACGTTCTTCGCGATGTGCACCGGCGAGCTCACGTAATCGGTGTTGAAAGTGCCGCCAAGCGCTTGCAGGTTAGCGCTTTGGTAATCCAGCATCAGGGCGCTTGGCGAGATGCCGTACTGACTGAGCCTGTCCATATCCGCGATGACCGCGAATTCCTCGCTCTGCTCTCCGATTATGGATGCATTGGCCAATTCGGGGATCTCCCGCAGCCTGTCCGACAGGTCCCGGGCCAATTCGTTTATCTCCGCATAGCCCTTGTCCGGGGCCTCTATCGAGATGAGTACGGACGTGAGGTTCGAAAAGTCGTCGAGCACCACTATCGCCAATACTCCCGGAGGAAGCGTCTGCTTGAATGAATCTATCTTGAGCTTGATTTTCGACCAAGTCTCGGTCTTTTGCGATGAAGGAACGGTGAGGTCGGTGTAGATGTAGCACATACCGTCCTTATTCACGACCTTAGTCTGCGGACGGCTGATTTCCGACATGGAGAAGAGCATCTGCTCGAGAGGTTTGCCCAGCTCCTCCTCTACCTGATGGACGTCTGCCCCCGGGTAGACTGCGGCTATGAGTCCCTGCTTGATTTCAAAGGTAGGGAACTCGTCCTTATTCATGGTGACGAGACCTACGATTCCCAGACCTATCAGTAAGAACAGGAATAGGTCGACGATGTTCCGATTCTTTATCGCCCCCAATACAAGCCTGGATGTCAAACCTTTATTCTGCATTCTCAGTCGATGTTAACTTTCATTCCGGTACTTACTTTCGACATACCTTCCACTATCAACCTGTCGCCGCGTGACAGTCCTTCGGTTACGATTATTCCCTTATTCGAAAAGCCCCCCGTAGTGATGCGTGTCTTCTCCACGAGCCCCTTTTCGTTAACCGTCCATACGTATTTTCCGTCTATGTCGGAACGGATTACCGAAGCCGGGATTACCGGTGCGGTGTTGTCTTCCTTTACGAAAGAAACCTTTCCTATCATACCGGGCATAGCCTCCTTCGGGGCATTCGCAATGCCGAGGGTGAATCTATAGCTATGCGAGATGTCCGATGCGCTTATGCCCTTTTCGGTAAGCGTGGCGTCGAACGTTTGGCTCGAGATGGCGGGAATGCTCACCTTAGCCCTGTCTCCTATCTTGAACCCCGACACTTCCGCCTCCGGAACGTCTATTCTCACTTCCAAATGGCCCAAGTCTATGATTCTCATTATGGGCTGGAGTAGGGTAAGGTCCTCTCCTTCCTTTACCATCACGTCGCTCACGGTTCCCGAAAAAGGAGTGCTTATAAGGCAGTCGTCCTTAGCCTTTTGAGCAGAAGAGAGTAGCGCACGGGCCTTTGCGAGCTGAGTTTCTACCTCTATTATCTTGATTTCAGGCACGCTGCCGTTATCCTTTACAGCTTGAATCCTGTCGTATCCGTCCTGGGCTTGACGCATAGTGGCTTTCGCTGAAGCGAGCGTGTTCTCCACGTTCTCTGAAAATACCTCGGCCACTATGTCTGCTGCGGCGACCTTCTTTCCCTGCGCGGTTTTCAAGTCTTTCAGCTTCGCCGGGAAAGGACTCTTTATCAGAACTTCCGTGTGGCTTTCGATTTTGCCTACATAGGTCTTTTCCGAAGATAGGCTCCGGGGCACTATCTCCTGAACCTTTACCTTGACGGGAAGCCTTTCGCCTTCCTTTCGTACTTGATGCTTGCAGGAAGGTGCTAGGCAGACAGTCAGGGCGATGATGCCGCTCGTAAGTATATGGAGGGGTTTCATAATGCTATTCATTTAGTTTGGCCACGCACTTGACGTCAGACCCGGTGATGGTGTAGTTATATAATGCGGACGATCCGCTGCCCGTGTACTTTAGGGAGAAGATAATGGTGTTAGCGTATTTCTCGCCGACTCCCGACACCTTGCATTTCAACTGAGGCTTCTGCAGAGCCTCCGAGATGGTGATGATGCGCTCCGTCTCCTTAAGTTGGAGGTGGTCGCCGTCTATTATGGCGTCAAATACCAGTACGTCCGCGCCTATGATGTTCATAGTGACCTTTCCGGAAGATTCGTCGATCTTCAATACGCTCATCTGTCCCGATTCCGGAGCGAGTGAAATGGTCTCAGTCGTCGTTTCCTTAGATTCTACGGCCTTTTTCTCTACGGTAATGGAACCGCTGGTCTTGAAGGAGTAGTCTCCCTTATAGAGATTAAGTCCTTCCTTACTCTGGCACGAGGACAGCGCGGCAGACAGCACAAGGCAAGTGGCTGCTATATATAAACATCTGAGTTTCATAATATTGTCGACTATTTGATTATTTCATTTATCTCCTTCCACCACAGAGCTGAAGATGTATCCGTGGACATCCTCCAATCACCTCTCGGCGAAAGACTTACCTTGCAAGTTTTAGGCCCGTTCGGAAGACACGAGCGCTTGAATTGCTGGGAAAAGAATCTGGCATAGAACACTTTCATCCATTTGCCTATGGTTTGAGCGTCGTAAGTGCCCTTGAACGCCTCCAGCGCGTATCTATAGATGATGCGCGGGCGCTTTCCGTCGAAGAAATGCCACAGGAAAAAGTCGTGCAGTTCGTAAGGACCTACCAAATCCTCGGTCATCTGCGCTCCCGGCACCAGTTCTGGCGACACCGGGGTCTCGACTATGTCCAGAAGCGTATCCTTGCAGGCCAATCCGCTAGCCTTCCACTTAGTGATCTCTCGGATGAGCGTCTTCGGTACGCCGACATTTACCCCGTACATCGACATATGGTCGCCGTTATAGGTGCACCATCCTAATGCCAATTCGGACAAATCCCCGGTTCCTACCACGATTCCGCCTTCGGAATTGGCAATGTCCATAAGAATCTGGGTGCGTTCGCGGGCCTGCGCGTTCTCGTAGGCGACGTTATGTATGCTAGGGTCGAGCCCTATGTCCTTCATATGCAGTAGGCAGGCCTGTGCGATGTCTATCTCGCGAGTGCTTACGCCCAGTTCGTCCATCAGGGACAGGGCATTGTCGTGCGTGCGCTCGGAGGTGCCGAAACAAGGCATAGTCACGGCTATGATGCGCTTCCTGTCTATGCCCATACGGTCGAAGGCCTCGCAGCAAACCAGCAGCGCGAGCGTACTGTCCAGTCCGCCCGACACTCCTATCACGCATTTTTCGCACTTGATGTGCTCGAGGCGTGTCTGCAGGCCGGTTACTTGAATGTTAAAGACTTCGCGGCACTGCTCTTCAATCGGAGTCGTGCCGCCCGGGAAAAAAGGGTGGCGTTCGATGTTTCTGAAAAGAAGTGAATCGAATTCGGAATCTGCCGGAAGTCCGCAGTCTACGTGGAGGTAGCGGTAGCTGTCAGATTGTCCGTCGATGGTATAATTGGCCGAATGTAAACGGCTGGCTTTCAAGGATTCGATGTCGATGTCCGCTATGGCCCGGCAGGAAGATTTGTCGAATCTGGCATTCTCGCTCAGAAGCTCGCCGTCTTCGTATATCATCGAAGAGCCGCCCCAGACCAGGTCGTCCGAGGATTCGCCGTACCCCGTGCTGGCGTAGACGTAGGCCGTGTGCAGCCTTGCGGAGGTGGCGCTGAGAAGGGTCTTGCGGAAGTCGTGCTTCCCGAGGGTCTCGTTCGACGCGGACAGGTTCAGGATGAGATTGGCCCCGCTGAGGGTCGCGTACGAACAAGGTGGAATAGGAACCCACAAGTCTTGGCATATTTCCACTCCTATGCAGGCTTTCCCCATGTCGAAGAGCTGGAAAACTCCGAACTTGCACTTCTGGCCGGCGTATTCTATGTCCACGAGTTCTTTCCCGAGTCGGGCCGCGCTTTCGAAATAGCGTGCTTCGTAGAATTCGTTATTGTTAGGAAGGTAGGTCTTAGGTACTATTCCCAGCAACTTGCCTTTTCGGATTAGGGCCGCCGTGTTATATCTTCTGGAATTATAGACGAATGGAAGTCCCACTGCGATAAGAGATTCGCAGTCGGATGTGAGCTGCAGGAGCCTTTCGAGCCCGCTTTCCACGTTCTCGTAGAGGATTTCTTGGTTAAACATCTCCTCGCAGGTGTATCCGCTTAGGCTGAGCTCCGGAAAAACCATTACCGAAGGCTTGCACTCCCGCTCCAGCCGATGACACGTTTCCGAGATGTTCGCTACATTCGTATCGATGTCAGCAGTACGTACTTGCGGACAAGCGGCCACGACTCTGATCAAACTATATTTATCATTACTCATAGTGTTGCAAAGTTACTTAAAAATGGCTAAATTTGCTTGGTTTATGCCAATTTTTAAAAGATTATGAATAAAATTTATAAATTTATCTTAGGTATAGGCGCTGCGCTGGCATTGGCGTCTTGTAGCACTCCTACTAATATTCCGTATTTCCAGGATGTTACTAATGGTAGTACTGATTCTATAGCAGTATCGAAAACCATTAGGATTCGTCCGGGAGACAAGGTCTCCATCATCGTCAACAGCCAGAGCCCTAAAATCTCGCTTATGTTCAACTTGGCTTACGCTACGCGCTATGTCGGAACCGTTTCCGAAGACGCCATAGCAAGCAGCCAGAGCACAGGTGTTCAGGGTTATGCGGTAAGCGAGGACGGCACCATTGATTTCCCTGTATTGGGAAGGCTTTACGTGGCGGATATGACTCGTGACGAGATAGCCAGAATGATAAAGGACCGTCTGGTAGAGGAAGGTCTGGTTCAGGATCCGGTAGTTACCGTGGAGTATCTTAATCTTAAGGTCAGCGTGTTGGGTGAAGTCGCAAGGCCTGGCCGCGTCAGCATAGATAGGGACGAATACACCATCCTCGACGCACTTAGTGCAGCAGGCGACTTGACCATCTATGGTCAGCGCGAGAACATCAGGGTGATAAGGGCCGAGAACGGCATCAGGAAGACCTATGTGGTGAACATTTGCTCTACGCAGGACCTCTTCTCGTCACCGGTTTACTACTTGCAGCAGAACGATATGATTTACGTGGAGCCTAACGACGTGAGAGCGCGCCAGAGCACCGTTAACGGTAATAACATCCGCAGTACTTCTTTCTGGATTTCACTCGCTTCGCTTCTCACCTCGGTGACAAGTACCATAGTACTTTTGCTTAGATAATTATTTCGATTATGGATAATAACAATACTTCGACAACTAATGTTCAGGAGGCAGCTTCCTTCGATTTCAAGAAGCTGCTTTCGGTGTTTCTGAAAAATTGGTATTGGTTTGTAATATCAGTTTTCTTGTGCTGCTCCGTGGCTGTATATAAAGTGCTTAGCACCAGCCCTCAGTATAGCAGGACAGCCATCTTGTTGATAAAGGAGAGCAATGTCCGCCGCGCTTCCTCATCGGAGGTGGAGGCTCTGCTTTCGCAGGCAGGTCAGATGCCGTCCAAATTGGCAAATGAAATAGTCGTATTCCAGGCACCGTCCCTTATGTCGGAGGCAGTCAGCCGTTTGGGGCTCACTACCGAGTATGCCTTGAGGGGCAGGATGCGTAACTCCATAGTTTACAGCTCGAGCGTTCCGGTATTGGTGGATTTCTCGAAGATTCCGGACGACGTGTTCGTGAATTTCGTGGTAAGTCCTTCAGGAGATTCTTCCCTGACAGTGAGCGAAGTGGTATACCGTATAAAGAATCAGGAGACTAAGCTCCGTGGACACTTTAAGGTAGAGTATGGCGTGCCTTTCAAGATGGACTTCGGTATGATTACCCTTAACAAGAACCCATACTACTATTCCGAGAAAGGTTGGACTAAGCCTGAGGTCGTTACCAAACGTTCGCTCGCCGCTACGACGAATATGTTCAAGTCTCGTTTCACTGCTTCTTCGCAGGATTCGAACAAGAGAATGTCCGACGTACTTACCCTTTCCGTAACCGACTATAACATAAACAGGGCAGACGACCTTATCAATACCCTCATCACGGTTTATAATGAGAAGTGGGTTATCGATAACAATAAGATGGCCGCAAGTACTTCGGTATTCATCGAAGACAGGCTTTCAGCCATCGAGGCCGAACTGAATAAGGTGGATAACACCATCACGAACTACAAGGCGAAGAACAAGATGCCTAGTGTAGACGAGGCTTCCAAGATGTACACTTCGCAGGCATCCGACATCGCCAGACAGATTCGCGAGCTGGAGAGCCAGTTGTCCGTGGCTAAGTATCTTAGGAATTTTATGGCTAATTCCGTAGATAACAATACCTTGATTCCTCTTCCTTCGGGAATTAACAGTACGGCCATCTCGTCTCAGGTAACCGAGTATAACAACTTGCTGCTTAACCGTAACAGCCTCATAGCCGTGTCTTCGGAGAAGAACCCTATGGTTAAGGACTTGGCAGAGAGCCTCGCGGCGATGAGAGCCGCCATCGTAAGCTCCGTAGATAACCAGGTGGCTACTCTCGAAGAACAGATAGCCTTCGCGATTACTCAGCAGACTCAGACGGAGAATAAGATAGCGCAGAATCCTAGCCAGGCTATGGACTTGGTCAAGTACGAGCGTCTTCAGAAAGTTCAGGAGAACCTCTACCTTTACCTCCTTCAGAAACGCGAGGAGAATGAACTCTCTCAGGCTTTCTCCGCGTATAATACCAGAGTGGTGAATCCTCCTTACGGAAGCAACATTCCTGTATCTCCTCGTAAGGCGAGAATACTTCTCATCGCTTTCGTACTGGGAATTATGATTCCTGCAGGTATTTTCTACCTCCAGATAGTTACCGACACCAAGGTTCACTCTAAGAAGGACTTGGATACTCTCGACCTCTCATATTTAGGAGAGATTCCTCTCTACGGAGATGCGTCTATGCCTAAGAAACTCATCGATAAGTTCATAAAGAAGAAAGAGGGCGAAGCTCCATTGAGCGAATTGGTAGTGGCGAAGGGTAACCGCGACATCATAAACGAGGCTTTCCGTATTACCCGTGCTAACCTCGAGTTCGCCAGCAGGCATTCGGGCGATAAGGTCATAATGGTAACATCCTTTAACCCGGGAGCAGGTAAGACTTTCGTTAATCTTAACCTCGCTTGCGCTCTCGCATTGAACGGAAAGAAGGTGCTTTTGATAGACGGAGACTTCAGAAGGCTTACTATCTCTACCTTCCTTAACCTGAAGCGCAGGGGATTTGCTGACTATCTCGCAGAGCCAGCCGGCCCTATAACCGATTATATCGTCAAGGATGTCAAGTTCACTAACCTGGACGTGCTTCCTGTGGGAACCCTTCCTCCTAATCCATCCGAACTCCTTAATAAGGACGATGTGGTCAAGGTTATGAATCAGCTCAGAAGTCAGTACGATTACATCTTTATCGATTGTCCTCCTATAGACATCGTGGCAGATACCCAAATCATAGCACCTCTGGCGGACCGTACCATCTTCGTAGTTAGGGCAGGTCTTTTCGACAAGAGTCAGGTGAGCGACCTCGCCAAGCTCGAGGCTAACGGCAAGTATAAGAACCTTTCACTCGTTCTCAACGGAACGGAAGTTTATGGTGGAAGTTCATACGGATACCATAACTATTCGAAGTCACATAAATATTACAGTAAATCATATTAATTATGGGACTGTTTTCTTCTAAAAAAGCATTGTTGTCGCTGTTCGACGGGTTCGTGGATTATCATTGCCACATACTACCCGGCGTGGACGATGGCGTGCAGACTATGGAGAGCAGTCTTAAGATCCTGTCGGCATACCATAAGATGGGCGTGAGAAGAGTATATCTCACGCCACATATTATGGAAGACGTGCCTAATACTCCCGAGGGATTGACGGCACGATTCGAGGAACTGAAGGCTTTTCTGGAAGAATTCGGAAAAGGGGAAGAGTTTCCGGAATTGGGATTGGCCTCGGAAAATATGATGGATATGCTTTTCGAGAAGCGTCTGGAAAAGGGAGAACTCTTGCCTCTTCCGGGGAAGCTTCTTCTCGTGGAGACATCCTATTACAACCCGCCTTTCAATATGCGGGAGTTGCTTTTTAAGGTCAAGTCGTCGGGGATGACTCCGGTGCTGGCCCATCCGGAACGCTACATATATATGTCGGATTCGGATTATGAAGAGTTGAAAGGAGAAGACATCGTCTTTCAACTGAACCTTTCTTCGCTTTCGGGCTTCTATGGGTCCGAGGCTCGTAAAAAAGCCGAGTCTATGTTGAAGAAAGGCTATTACGAATTGGTAGGCACCGACTTGCACAGGTGGTCGGTTTTGGAGGCTTATACTAAAGTTATGCTTCCTAAGAATATTTGGACGAAACTTGAAAATTTGGTGTCTGAAAGTTCGAAATTGATGTAGTTTTTTTATTAAATTTGTATGGTGATTGACGATTTGAAAAAGAACATCGAGTTCGTGGTGTCGCTCTATGAGCAGGAAAGACAGCGGACCGGCGAGTTGAGCGCTCGTTTAGTTCTCTTGGAATCGGAGGTCGCCGATTTGAGGCAGCAGAACGCTGACTTGAAAAATAAGATAGGGAAACTTGAGATAGCTAATGCCTTCGCGGGGCGTGAAGATACGTCCTTCGAGGCTAAGGAAAGTATAGACAAGCTCGTGCGTCAGATAGACCAGTGCATTAAATTATTGGAAAAATAGCTATGGCACAGAGGATTACTATAATGATAGCGGGTAAGAGCTATGAACTTTCTGCTAAGACGGCTACAGAAGAACACTATATACGGCTTGCAGCTGAGAGGATAAACAGGTCATTCGCCCTTTATTCCGAAAAATTCAGCTCGGTGTCCGATTTCGATAAATTGGCCTTTTCGGCATTGGCAGACACTATCGTGCTACTTAAACTCGAAAAGGAAAAGGCAGAACTCGATTCTTCTCTTTCCGCTTTGTCAAGCGAACTCGATTCTTATTTGAAAAAGATTGAAAAATAGCCGTCGGTTCCACTCGCTCTAACAAACACGTTCTACGGAACCGGGAAAGCTCTTTGCGAAGATGGCAGGCCCTTTCAGTAGGGAAGCCTGAACCGGAAAGGCCCCCAAATCTTATCTTTGATAAGTTTCAGCAGGAACTGCCGGCTTTTAAAATATAACTAATAATTTAATTATGTTTTTGTATTACATCATTGCCGCCATTGCAGGTGCTGCTCTTGCATTGGGTATTTATATCGCAGTTTCTCGCTCGGTGAATAAAGGCCGTGCGGATGCCATAATAGAAAAGGCTACTGTAGAAGCAGAAAATGTCAAGCAGACGAAGATGCTCGAGGCTAAGGAGCACTTCCTCCAGCTTAAAAGCGATTACGACCGTAAGGTGAACGAGCGTAACGGTCAGTTGAAAGATCGCGAGAATGGTATCAAGAATAAGGAGAACCAGCTTAATCAGCAGTCTGCCGAGTTGAACAAGCGCCTCAAGGACTTGGATTCGCAGAAGGGCCAATTGGCCGCTGACAAGGACCGTCTCTCGAAAAAGGAGCAGGAGGCCGACAAGCTCATCGAGCAGGCCAAGCACGAACTCGAGGCTGTCGCAGGCATCAGCGCCGCAGAGGCTAAGAATATGCTCATCGAGAACTTGAAGGCTGAGGCTCGCTCCGAAGCTCAGTCTTACATTAACGACACCATGGACGAGGCTCGTCTGAATGCGTCGAAGGAGGCTAAGCGCATCGTAATCAATACCATCCAGCGCACTGCCACTGAGACCGCCATTGAGAATGCCGTTACCACTTTCCCTATCGAGAATGACGAGGTGAAGGGTCGCATCATCGGTCGCGAAGGTCGTAACATCAGGGCTCTCGAGGCTGCTACCGGTGTGGAAATCGTCGTGGACGATACTCCGGATGCCATCTTGCTCTCGGCGTTCGACCCGGTGAGAAGGGAGGTTGCCAGATTGGCATTGCATCAGCTGGTAGTGGATGGTCGTATCCACCCTGCCAGAATCGAGGAAGTGGTGGCGAAGGTAAGCCGTCAGCTCGAAGATGAGATTTTGGAGACAGGTAAGCGCACTTGCATCGACTTGGGCATACACGGATTGAACATCGAATTGGTCAAGCTGATAGGCCGTATGAAATACCGCTCGTCTTATGGACAGAACTTGCTGCAGCACTCGCGCGAGGTGGCAAATATTTGTGCCATAATGGCTTCGGAGCTTGGACTTAATCCTAAGGTGGCCAAGCGCGCAGGTCTCTTGCATGATATAGGTAAGGTAAGCGAGGAGGATCCTGAGCTTCCACACGCATTGCTTGGTGCTAAATTGGCCGAGCAGTATAAGGAGCGTCCGGAGATAGTGAACGCTATCGGTGCGCACCACGAGGAGATGGAGATGACTTCGATTTATTCTCCGCTCGTGCTGGTGGGTGATGCGATTTCAGGAGCTCGCCCTGGTGCTCGTCGCGAGGTTATCGAGAGCTACATAAAGAGATTGAAGGGTATGGAGGATTTGGCTGCTTCTTATAAGGGCGTCACCAAGTCTTACGCCATCCAGGCAGGTCGCGAGCTTCGCGTCATCGTAGGTGCCGAGGAAGTGTCTGACGAGCAGGCTGCCAGACTTTCTACCGACATCGCACAGCGCATTCAGGATGAGATGACTTATCCTGGTCAGGTTAAGATTACAGTAATAAGAGAGACTCGCTCCGTGGCTATTGCCAAATAGGAGCGAGCCTCTTTAAATATAGGTGAGGGCAGTGTTTAGAGCTGCTCTATCATCTTTTCGAATAAGGCAGTCATCTTGCACGTAGCGGCATCGGCTGCCTTTACTATTAGATCTCCGTCGGTCTGATAGTCGTCCGGCATATCGTCGTGTGCGAGGTCGGTAACGACTGACATTCCGAAGCAAGGGATGTCGCAGTGTCTTGCCACTATGATTTCAGGAACGGTGCTCATACCGACCACGTCGCTTCCTATGGTGCGGAAGAACTTGTATTCTGCCGGTGTCTCGTAGCAAGGTCCCGTACATCCTATATATACACCTTCCTGAAGCTTGAGCCCCATCGAAGCCGCGGTCTCTCTCGCTAATTTGCGAAGTGCCGGGTCGTAAGGTCTGGTCATATCAGGGAACCTAGGTCCGAACTCGTCCAGGTTAGGTCCTATCAGTGGATTAGGAAGGAGGTTTATATGGTCCTTGATAATCATCAGGTCGCCTATCGAGTAGTTGAGGTTAATTCCTCCTGCTGCGTTCGATACGAAGAGGTAGGAAATGCCCAATAATTTCATAACCCTTATCGGGAAGGTGACTTGCTGCATAGTGTAGCCTTCGTAATAGTGGAAGCGTCCTTGCATGGCGATTACCTTCTTTCCGGCCAAGTCTCCGAAGATAAGGTTACCCTTATGTCCGATGGCTGTGCTTTCGGGAAATCCCGGAATCTGTTTGTATGGAATTACCGTAGGATTCTCTATTTTGTCTGCGAGAGAGCCCAGTCCGCTTCCCAAGACCACGCCCACGAGTGGGGTCTGGCCTTTAATCTGCTCGCGAATATATTCGGCTGCAGTCTTGTAGGGAGTTATTCTGTCTGTCATAAAGTTCTAATTAGTTCGGTGAAAAGCTTAATCATATTCTTGGAAGCCGCATTGGCTGCCTCTACCACGTCGTCGCCGTCGTTTACGTAGTCGTCGCTGAAGTCTCCGTGCGCCTCGTTAGAGATGACGGACACTCCGAATACTCTCATTCCGCAATGCCTTGCGACTATCACTTCCGGAACGGTGCTCATACCCACTGCGTCTGCACCGGCTATGAACTTGAATTTGTATTCTGCCGGTGTCTCGTAGGTCGGGCCGGTGTCTCCGTAGTAAACGCCTTCCTTTAGGTCGATTCCTACTTGTGCGGCGATTTCCTTGGCCAATTTTCTCAGCTCCGGATCATAAGGTCTGGTCATATCCGGAAATCTCGGGCCAAATTCTTCCATATTCTTACCTATCAACGGGTTCGGAAGCATATTGATATGGTCCTTAATCATCATCAAGTCGCCCACCTTGTAGCCCGGGTTCAATCCTCCCGCTGCGTTCGACACGAACAGAGTCTCTATCCCCATCACTTTCATAACCCTCATCGGGAAAGTGACTTGCTGCATAGTATAGCCTTCGTAGAAGTGGAATCGTCCCTGCATCGCCAGAACGCAGTGCCCGGCTATGTTGCCGCAGATCAGGTTTCCCTTATGGCCAATCGCGGTGCTGACCGGGAAGTTCGGAATCTCTTTATACGGAAGAACTATCGGTTCTTCTATGGCATCGGCCAATGCGCCCAACCCGCTTCCCAGCACGATTCCGACGCAGGGCTGTCTCTGGCCAATTCTTTCTTTTATGAAAGCTGCCGCTGTCTGATAATCACTAAAATACATCTTTCTCTTCTGTTTCTTTTTCGGAATCGTGTTCCGGGTATTCTTTAATAGGGATCTCGCCGTTAAAGCATTCGTCCTTAACGTATTTTACGGCGTCCTGAAGTCCTTCGGCAAACTTCTCGAAGTCTTCCTTATAGAGGAAGATCTTATGCTTGTCATAACTTACTGTTCCGTCCGGAGCAGTGTGTCGTTTGCTTTCGGTGATGGTAAGATAGTAGTCCTTGCGGCCTTTAGTCGTTTTAACGTCAAAAAAATAAGTGCGCTTCCCCGCTTTTACAGGAAGAGAAAAAACATCCTCAACTCCTCTTTCGCCCCTAGGGGCATCAAAATCATTCCTATACATAAACTTATGGTTTTTAGTTTATGCAAAATTAGAATTTTTTTTGATACTTTCGTAATACTTCCCCCCACTTGTACGAATAATGCTCCGCCGTGAGCGGTGGTTGTTTTCGCAGGTCCCGCTTATCTCTTTGCCGCCTGCCCAGTTTTCGCTCGGGAGTAGGTCGCTGTTTTTCGCTCGCCAGCAAAGACACCCCTCGGACGGGCCCTCTCATTTCTGTCGAAACGGGCCCCTCCATCGTAGCCGAAGATGGCATTGCCTTCAACCCGAAAAACACCTTTGAACAGCAGCCGCACTCTACAGCGTTCTACTAAGGGTGTAACCTGAAGGTGTACGAAACTTCTGTACACCTTTAGCCACCGGACCATCTAGAAGCGTATCTACGGCATCCTGACTCAAAAGGTGTTTTTCGGCTTCGCGTCAGACTCTTGTCCATAATTTCCGGACGAAAGAATTTTTCTTTCATAAAGAAACATTCATTTTTTAAGTTTTTCTCGATTGTTATTTCTATATTCGCCTTCAAGCAGGGACGACTCTGCGAACTTAAATTTTTAAAACTTCAAAGGCTTAGCCTTTGACCTAAATTTTTTAAATAATTATGTCAAACTATGACTCGCGACAAAGTACTCAAGGTGGTACGTTTGTCAATTTAGTAAGCATTAAAAAATAAGTTGATAAAGATTTGTAATAGATTTTCGAGGATAGATTTCTTTTGGAAGAATGAGTGTGCTGGACGCACACGACTGATGAGAAAAGGAATATGGACCGAAAAGACGTACAAAGATTATCAAGTCATTTTTTTAATGATTACTTAATGAGAGACAGTGGATTCAAGGCTGTCTATGCCGACAAGGACAACAAGCAACTTCTTATCGAACTGCTTAACTTTTTTCTTCCGGAAGACGTAAAGGTCTCGGACATCGAAGCTTATCTCGACAGGGAACAAGACCCGGAAGTAGAAAGTGGTAAAAGAACCTATCTGGACTTAATCTGTAAAGGTGAAGATGGAAGTATCTTTTCAGTGGAAGTGCAGCAGGAAG
>ERZ857629.98-NODE-98-length-132664-cov-12.933745_pt1 | contig 132664 bp, 111 predicted proteins | sample MGYA00519700_ERZ857629 | MGnify/ENA primary metagenome ERZ857629 (study PRJEB31778, sample SAMEA3449351) | human gut metagenome | biome: human gut; feature: human-associated habitat; material: faeces | place: United Kingdom | collected 2010/2012 ... | reverse complement strand
TTATGATATACTCTTCCACGTTGCTGCCACCTTCCTTCAAGCCAATGAATTCACGATAATCGAGACTTCTGAAGAACAGCATATTCTCTACGAAATCGCGAAGTTGTAGCAAGGCATGGTCTTTTGGAAGTGGTACAGAGCTCAACAGATAGTTGACAATAGAAATGTTGTTGGCGCTATCTTTAAGATTCTGGATGGCAACGGCGGTCAAGCCAAATTCTTCGGAAATAGCCAATTCGTCTTTGTCTTTAACAAGAATCTCCTTGTTGTCTACTGTTAGCTTTTCGCTGATGATATCGCCTTTAAGTTCCGATGCTATTTTACTGTAACTGTATGCTACCACATGACCGTCGAAAGAAAATGTGTAATCGAATTCAACCGGCTCGTTGTGGCATGATGCACAAGCATAGTTCAGATAGTAATCAGGCTTCTTCCACTTGTGTGCAAGATGATTGGCGATGTCGAATATTGCCAATCCGAAATTCGACTTACCGGCTCCATTCGGTCCGTAGATAATGCCGTTCTTTACAATGCCATTACGTACAGCATCGTTATTGAACGTATAATTGCTCGGATGGGACAAGTCCCATTCGATACGATTCTTAAATCCTCTATAGTTCTTAACTGCAAATTTCGTTAACATGACAATATTTATTAGTGAATATTTTGACTACAAAGGTACAAAAAATAACGTATCCGTAAATGAATTACGGCATATAATCATAACAACCGCTGTCTGGCATTCGGTACCGGAGAGGGCCACCTATGGTACCGAATATGCGTGCCGTGCTCAAAAAGGCTTCCTGGGGTACGCGACGCATTTTCAGAAGCATTTGGTGTAAAAAACAGGCGTTTCCGGTACGGAAAGGGCATTCGGTGCATGAAAACCCCCTTCTCTGGTACGCGACGCATCTTCAAAGGCCCGCAGAACAGCCAACTCCACAGACTGTGGACAGCCTACTGTGGTACGCGATGCGTTTTCAGGGACCCCGGTGCATGAAAACCCCCTCCTGCCGCACGCAACGCATTTTCAGAGGCGTGCCGTGCCCAAAGCAGCACCTGCCGCACCGGACGCATCTTCAGTGCGCGAAACAGCCCCCGCTCTCTTTGTTCGCTCCGGCCCCTTCCACCATTTCCTTCGTCCCGCTAACGCGGGACTTGTCTCCGGAGGCCCCTTCCCCTGCTCCTTCGACGGCACTCGGTACCAGAAACGGCCTCCGCTCGGAGGTGAGCAGCTCTTGACCTGCTCAAACGAAAAATGGTCTTCAGCGACCTGTGCTTCAACTAAATTGCGGAAGAACCCTATTCCCCTCTGAAAACTTAACAAAAAAGTGAATTTTTCTTTGTTTTCTCAGAATAATGACATATCTTTGTGCTCTCAAACAATACATTGTATGGGAAAGCTTGAACTTGTAATCGAAAGCGATAATGTCAGTATATATTCACCAAAGTATGATGGTGAAACACTGACCGAGTTCGAGAAATTTATGTCCAACAACGGCGCGCTATCTCATCCACAATTAAAGAAAGATTTTGACGAAATAATCGCTCGTATTCAGAAAACGCTCACAGACTGTGGTGCAAGAGAGAATTTGTTTCGGCTTGAAGGACGAAATATCAAAGCACTCCCACTTATTATAGAGCATAGAAGAGGACGAGGTGTCGGCACCGTTCGGTTGTATTGTATTCGGATATCCGATAGGCTTCTTATTGTAGGAAATGGAGGAATAAAGAAAGTAGCTCGATTTGAAGATGATCCTGTTTTATTAGGAATCGTGAATCAGCTTCGAGACATAGAACATCAGATTTTTGTTGAGACGCGGAAGGCCCATTCAGATTACGAAGATTATCAGACTATTAAAACAATAATTGAAACTATCACCATATAATACTCGTTATGAAAAAGAATTCTCTATTTGATCAATGCGTTGCCAATGTCGCTCCTGAGGTGATGAAGGAGGTGAGCCTTAACGTTGACATCGCGAACCGCATCTATGATCTTCTTAAGGAGAAGAAGATGACACAGCGGGAATTCGCCGCACTTATGGGGAAGCGTGAGTCCGAGATTTCCAGATGGCTCACCGGCTCCCATGGATTTACAACCACGACACTTGCCAAGATCGCCGCAGTTCTCGGTGAGCCTATTGTGATGGTCAAGAAGGGCCCTCAAGTCCAATATATTTTTGTCCCTATCCAAAACTATATTACTCTCTCTGAGCGTTTCGGAGGAACTTATGTTAACAAGGAGAATAGTGAATGCCTCATGGCATATCCTAATTAGTTCGCTATGGCAGATAATAATGTAAATATTCAATTAAGACTTGCATCGGTTAGCGAGGTTAGCTTTATGATGTCCCCAGGTAAAGTGGGAGACAATATCAATCCTGACTCCATGAAAATTGGTTTCTCGACACAAATACAACCTGACATTGATCACGACTTATTTGTCCTGATCTTTGGCACCCGATACGAATTGGAAAATGAAGTTGTACTTGAAAGCCTTTACAAATTTGAGTTTAAAGTAAAAGAGCTCAAGCAGTTTATCATTTTCAATGATAACCAGAGCATTACCGTCAACCATATGATGCCGCATTTTCTAAATGTGGCGGTCGGAACAATGCGTGGTATCCTGGTAGTTAAAACCGCTGGTACCAATTTGTCAAAGTATCCCCTTCCGATGATAGATGTGAATCAATTAAATGCCAACTTATCGACGCCTAGATAACGGACATCAGAGGATAAATGACTTATAAGGAGCAGGAATCTTCCTGTTTCGAAAGATTCCTGTTTTTTTAGCACATGACACTCGCAAATGAGTTTGTAGTTCGCTTTGACTTTTTTATTAGGTACCTCACGAAATTTCTCTAATCCTTCCATTCTGTTTCATTGATTAAACGTTCAACTTCGCCTTCCACTCGTGGGTCTTCGTCTTCACGCAGAGAAATGGCCAAAGATAATCTGTCAACCCATTCGGCTTTTGTACAAATAGTGGTGACAGGTGGGTATTTCCATGCTTCAATGATGATGTTGCCATCAAATTCGTTGGGGCGCACTAAGACTCCAGATGATTTGAATTCCCTTAGTTGTTTGACAGGCACCATGATCATTCTTTCCGAATCGGGATTCAGCCACGTGTAATGTGCAAGGGCGTTGATGCCACATACGGGGAAAAGTTCGTCTGAAAGCAAATCGTCACAATAAAGGCGCTCTTCAACAGGGTTAACGAGGAACGACTGGGCTTGCTTCCACAGTTCCATTCCTTTCTTGTCAAAGTGGATGACCTTCCGCTTAGAGCCTTCAGATACTTTCTCGCACAGCTCCAAGTCTTCGAGACAAGTGATACCAAGTGTAATGCTTGCATAAGAATACGGAATTTTGTTCTCAATATCACGTGCTGCCAATCCTTCGATACTCTCTATCTGTAGATGATAGAGCAGCAGGTATTGTGCGACAGGCGTTAAAGCCTTGGCTTGTTTGGTCTTACGAATACGCTCATTAGCCAGAAGCATTGGCAAATGGACATATTTGTCAGATACAACGAAATACACGTCTTTGTCGATCAGTCTCTGCCGTTCATAGGCAGGACAAGTTGGCAACAAGAATACGGTTGGAAGCCGGAATAACGAAGTAAGGTTGTTTGCAGTAACAGACAAGCTACGTGGGGTAGCTACTTTGCCTTTAGGTTCTGCGAATAGCAATGGCATACCATGAAACTCTCCATCGTAGAACTTGTAAGACAACATTTCTCCGATGGTAACACCTTTCATCTGCGCCTTGCTTCGTTCTTGCAGTTGTATCGGTCGTCCTAATATGGTAATTTCTTTCATTTTAACCATTCTGCATTATTTTAATACATCATTAAAACGATGCAAAAGTATTAAAATAATCTGAGATAGCCAAAGATTTTCAGACAATATACCATTAGTGTCCGATAAAAATCAATCGGCAACTTCACAAAAAAGGTGCGCCCCGAAAGGAACGCACCTCTATTAAGTTATATGACTTGATTATCTCGCCTGAGATATGGCAGCCTGCGCCGCTGCAAGACGTGCGATAGGCACACGGAACGGTGAGCAGCTGACATAATCCACACCGATGCTGTTGAAGAACTTGATGGAATCAGGATCTCCACCGTGCTCTCCGCAGACGCCGCACTTGAGGTCAGCCCTGCGACCGCGTCCGGCCTGGATACCGTATTCAACAAGCTTTCCTACACCCTTGGTATCAATGGTCTGGAATGGATCGGCATCAAGAATCTTATGTCCGAGATAGTCGCCCATAAAGGTACCTACGTCATCACGGGAGAATCCGAAGGTCATCTGGGTAAGGTCATTGGTACCGAATGAGAAGAACTCTGCGGTACGGGCCATCCTCTCTCCGGTAAGCGCCGCACGAGGGATTTCAATCATGGTACCGAAATGATACTCGATATTCTGCTCGCTGTGAGCCTCGACCTCTGACTTGATTCTGTCGCAGATAGCTTTCTGGAAGCTGAGCTCACGTGCCGATACGGTCACAGGAATCATGATTTCCGGCTGAGGATGGAATCCGTCCTTCTGAAGTTCAGCCACAGCGGTGAAGATAGCCCTGTACTGAGTCTCGGCAATAAGCGGATAGGCCACATGAAGACGCACTCCGCGAAGACCCATCATAGGGTTCACCTCATGAAGGCTCTCACCTCTCTTGATAACTTCTTCAACCTTGATTCCAAGCTCGTTGGCAAGCTCCTGCTCCTTATCGATGGTCTTAGGCACGAACTCATGAAGAGGTGGGTCAAGCAGACGGAACACTACCGGCTTGCCATCCATAATCTTAAGAGTGCTCTTAACTGACGCCTTGATGAACGGCTCAAGCTCTGCAAGTGCAGACCTGCGCTCCTCGTCAGTATTGCAAAGAATCATCTTGCGAAGCTTGGAAAGAGGAACTTCAGAGTTCTTTCCGTAGAACATGTGCTCGATACGGAAGAGTCCGATACCTTCAGCTCCGAAAGAAAGTGCCTTCTGGGCGTCTTCAGGAGTATCAGCATTGGTCCTGATGCCAAGACGGCGGTACTTGTCCACTATGCTCATGAATTTCACGAACAGAGGGTTCTCGCTGGCATCCATGGTCTCGATCTTAGTACCATATACAAGACCCTTGCCTCCGTTGAGAGAGAGCCAGTCGCCTTCCTTATATACCTTGTCGCTACCTGCGAAAGTAACGGTCTTCTCTTCAAGATTTATCTTCATGGAGTCACATCCGACGATGCAGCACTTGCCCCATCCGCGAGCCACGAGCGCAGCGTGTGAAGTCATTCCTCCGCGGGTGGTAAGAATACCTGTGGACGCTCTCATACCCTCGATGTCCTCAGGGGATGTCTCTTCGCGCACGAGAATAACTTTCTTGCCGTCCTTGGCAGCAGCCATAGCGGACTCAGAGTCAAATACGAGCATACCTACCGCTCCGCCCGGAGATGCAGGAAGTCCACGGCCAATTACCTTGGCAGCCTTCTCCGAAGCCGGCTGGAGAATAGGGTGAAGAATCTCGTCAAGCTGAGAAGGAGCTACTCTCATCACTGCGGTCTTCTCGTCAATCATGCCCTCTGAAAGCATATCCATTGCCATCTGAAGAGCTGCGAGTCCGGTACGCTTGCCGATACGGCACTGAAGCATCCAGAGCTTGCCTTCCTGTATGGTAAACTCGATATCCTGCATGTCATGGAAGTGATTCTCAAGCTTTTTGCGGATTTCATCAAGCTCCTTATATACACCTGGCATCGCTGTCTCAAGAGACTCGAGGTCTTTGTTGTGCTCGTTTTTGGTAGCCTCGTTGAGAGGGTTAGGAGTGCGAATACCTGCCACAACGTCTTCACCCTGGGCATTGATAAGCCACTCGCCATAGAACTTGTTGTCTCCGTTGGCAGGGTTACGAGAGAATGCAACACCGGTAGCGGATGTATTACCCATATTACCGAATACCATGGACTGAACGTTCACTGCAGTACCCCAGTCATCAGGAATTTTCTCGATACGGCGGTATGCAATGGCACGCTTTCCGTTCCATGATTTGAAAACGCCTCCGATAGAACCCCAAAGCTGTGCTTTTGCACTGTCAGGGAACTCTACGCCGAGAACTTCCTTAACCTTGACCTTGAACTTCTCGCAGAGGTCCTTGAGCTCGTCTGCAGTAATGTCTGTATCAGACGCATATCCCTTTGACTCCTTGAGCTCTGACATCATGCGGTCAAGCTGCTGACGGATACCCTGTCCGTCTGCCGGCTCGATTCCTTCAGCCTTCTCCATCACCACATCCGAATACATCATGATGAGACGACGGTAAGCATCATATACGAAACGAGGATTGCCTGTCTTGGCAATCATTCCCGGAATGGTCTCAGAACACAATCCGATATTCAGAATGGTGTCCATCATTCCAGGCATGGAACTTCTGGCACCGGAACGGCAGCTTACAAGAAGAGGGTCCTTCGGATCTCCGAATTTCTTTCCCATCTTCTTCTCCGTAGCTTCAAGCGCGGCTTTTACCTCATTCTTAAGGGAATCGGTGTAACCTCCGCCAAGTTCATAATACTCAGCGCAGCATTCGGTAGTAATGGTGAATCCGGCAGGAACCGGCATGCCAAGTTTGCTCATTTCGGCAAGATTGGCACCTTTACCGCCGAGAAGCTCACGCATTGAGCCGTCTCCCTCTGCGGTCTTTCCGCCAAAACAGTACACGCGTTTTTTATTTTCAAACATAGGATAAATATTTTATTTATTTGTATTTCTGAAACAAAAGTGCAAATTTACTCAAAATTTATGACTAAAGCAACTTGGACGCTATCTCCGAAAGGCGGCTTCTCTCCCCTTTCTTAAGGAAAACATGCTGGAATATCGGCTGTCCGCCCATTTTCTCTCCAAGGTGAGTGAGGCCGTTGGACCATTGATCCAGGTATGGCTGGTCTATCTGGAAGATATCTCCGGTAAACACCATCTTGGTCCCTTCTCCCGCTCTGGTGATGATGGTCTTTACCTCATGAGGGGTAAGGTTCTGGGCCTCGTCTATGATGAAATAGCACTTTCCGAGACTCCTGCCCCTGATGTACGCAAGCGGCTCTATTATAAGTTTTTCCTGTGCGAGCATGCTCTCGATACGCAGGGCCTCTCTCGAATTGGGCTTGAACTGGCCTTTTATGACATTCAAGTTGTCCATAAGCGGCTGAAGGAACGGTCCCATCTTGGTCTTCTGGTCTCCGGGAAGGAACCCGATATCCTGCGATCCGAGCACCACTGTCGGTCTTGAAAGGATAATCTGCTCGTATTCGCGCTCCTGCTCAAGCGCGGCAGCAAGCGCAAGAAGAGTTTTGCCGGTTCCGGCGCCTCCCGTCAGGGACACGAGATCGATGCGGCTGTTCGTCAGGGCGTCCAGAGCCATCATCTGCTCGTCATTGCGCGGACGGATTCCGTATGCTTCCTTCATCTTGATAAGGACTATCCTGTCTTTTACCGCGTCATACCTGGCACAGGCGGTCTCCTCATTGTTGTTTTCCCATTTGAAACGGAAAAACTGGTTGGGATCAGGTCTTGAAGAGCATACGCTTTTCCACTCAAGAGCGTTGTCGGGCCCATAGAGGAGCGTCTGCATCTTGTCGGAAGAAAGGGTGAATACCTGCACCTCGCGCTGCGAATTCTCGATTCTGGCCTCCTCTACCTTATCGGTCAAGTAATCCTGAACAGCCATTCCGGCAGCCTTGGCTTTAAGACGGAGGTTCACGTCCTTGGTCACCAGCGCCACGAAAGTACCGGGGTTGTGGTCCCGTACCCACATGGCCGTAGCCAGTATGCGATGATCCGGAATATCATCCTTGAACATATCCACATAATCTCCGGTAAAAGGATGATTTGGCTCCACCTTGATACGTCCGAGTCTCGGGCCTATCGGGAGTCCATCCTTCCCGAACGATTTGCCTTCCGTAATGCGGTCGATGTCACGCATGAATCCCCTCGCGTTGAAAGCAAGGGAGTCATTGCCTTTCTTGAATTTGTCAAGTTCTTCCACCACGGCTATAGGAATCACGAGGTTATTGTCCTGAAAATGCCTTATAGCCTTGTGGTCGTGCAGAATCACATTTGTATCCAGCACGAAAATCTTGGGTTGTCCCATCTGTTATATCAATTAAGTGGTATTCAGTCCTCCCCTTCCGCATTCTGCATCAGGGAGTCAAGTATCGTTTCTATTCCGGGCCTCTTGGCGGAGCACACGCTAAGACCTGCGCCCTCCACCGGGTGTCCGAGAGGATAATACGCCACATCCTGGAGCAGGAGCTCCGCATCCACATAATCAAAATCACTGTCGCGTATTTGAATCAGCGCCCCCGGAATCTCGGAGAAAACCACGGCAAACGAGCTGCTCTCCTGATATGCCCTCATGATGTCGGAGACATTGATCTCCATGCCGCAGCCTGAGCCTTCCGCCATGTCGCTTACCGCCTTGAGAAGTCCTCCACGGCCGACCGTCGCGGCTGAGAGAAGAATTCCATCCTCCGCAAACTCCCTTATCACCTCGAAGCAATCCATGAAATAATCGGCATCCTCTATGCGCGGAGGTGCGCCGGCAACCCCGGCGGCAGTCGCAAAAGCCGAGCCGCCAAGCCGGAAATCAGCAGTATCGAAAGGTATGTACACCACCCAACTCTTCGGGTCCTGGACCAACTCGGCCTGGCATATTCTCTCCTGCGTCATCCATGGGTTATGTGTACGGAAAGGCTCCACGACAAACGTATCTTCCTCCGCTTCCAGAATGTTCGACAGCACGGCCATGAATTCCACATCCGGACTGTCCGCCCCCTCTACTTCACAGCCCGAAAACTTCAGTCCGAGCGCATCCACATACTCCGAAGCGGCCTGCACCGAGTGATAGAATGCCGCCATGCACCCTACCATGTCGCCGTTTATCTTCCACCGCACCTCAAGACTCAGGTCTCCTACCGTAAACTTGCCTTTCTTCCACAATGCGTCCACCAGGGCGGAGCCTGCACGCATACGCGTATATGCCTCGGCATAAGACAAAGGGAAACGGTCCATATCCCCGGACATCTTCCCAAGAAACGGGAACGGATCCTCAGATACGGGAACCACCGAACGTCCTACGGATTCAATGGTCTCATCTACAACGACAGCGGGGGTATCGTCCTGCCCACCACAGAGCACACCCTCTTCAGACACGGCTTCAAGAAGTCGGGCCGGTGTCAGTTCCTGCTGTATACCATCAAGCACATATACAGAGAAAAGTGCGGAAGCTTTTTCAATCATTTTTACACATCAGGTTGTAAAAATAGTTAAATTTGGTGTCAGATGCAAATATCAAAAACATGAAATATACGGAAGAATCATACAACAAAATCATATCAGAGCTGTTCTCCAGACACCCAAGCATCCAGAATGTCGGGTTCGCGCCGGGGGCATACAAGCCCGGTCTTGACGGCATGCTCGCATTCAGCCGGTCCCTTGGTGACCCTTGGAAGCAGTACAAATGCATACATGTCGCCGGGACCAACGGGAAAGGCTCGGTAAGTTCCATGATTGCCGCCGGGCTCGCCTCCTCGGGAATGCGGATCGGACTGTACACCTCGCCTCATCTGACAGATTTCAGAGAGAGGATGAAAATCATCTCCGAAGGCTCCTGGGAAATGCCGCGAAAAGAAGAAATTCTGGAATTTGTGGAAAACTATTCTCTTGACGGCCTGTCATTTTTCGAGGTCACTACAGGCATGGCGTTCAAGTGGTTTGCAGACAGGCACGTGGATATCGCCGTCATCGAAACAGGCCTTGGAGGCAGACTCGACAGCACCAATATCATCACCCCTATAGCCAGCGTAATCACAAGTATCGGGCTGGACCATTGCGAAATGCTCGGTAGCACCCGGGCCGCAATAGCTCGCGAGAAGGCCGGCATATTCAAGCCCGGTGTTCCCGCCATAGTCAGCACAAGGGACCAGGAGACAAAGCCGGTCTTCGAAGAGGTCGCCGCCGAAAAAGGATGTCCCCTTTATTTTGCGGAAGACTACGCTGAAGAGCTGTTTGACACCGACCTTAAAGGACCTCATCAGGACGAAAACCTGCGGACCGCCCTGTGTACGCTCGATGTCATAGGCATCCGAGCGTCAAGAGAAGCCATTTCGCATACGGCGGCCGTGACAGGCCTTCGGGGCAGATGGGAGAAACTTCTCGACTCGCCTGAGACCATCTGCGACATCGGGCACAATCCGGCAGCGCTTGAATTCAACTTCAGAAGACTGGAGCAGAGCGGGCGTCCTCTCTTCATCGTATATGGGATAATGGCAGACAAGGACATATCGGCCATAAGGCCCCTTATGCCGCAAAACGCCAGATACTATCTCGCCGCACCGGCAATAGCGCGGGCACTTCCGGTAGACCGTCTGGCAGATTTTATGGCAGGCCTTGACATCGCCCGCCACAACAGCGTGAAAGAAGCCGTAGAGCACGCCATTTCCGACGCGTCCGGAGTCAAAGACGCTCTCGTATATATAGGAGGAAGCAACTATCTCGTATCGGAATGCATCTTGGAATTTGAACGGCACAAAAACTGAAATTATGCAGAAACATATCATTCTTTTCATTATGGCAGTTATACTATCCGCTACCGCAGCATCCGCCAAGGACAATGGCAACATCCTCAAACTGTGGGACGAATACCGCAGATACGAAAAGCTTGACAGGCCAAAGGACCAGGCTGATGTGCTTCTGAAAATAAAATCCGCAGCCAAAGACAGCCACCGCGCATGGGATTATTACGATGCCTCGCAGCGATATGTACAGGTGTGTTCTTCCATGAACCGCCACCAAAGAGACGAACTTCAGTCACAGATGGACAGAGACATCGCCCAATTCGGATGCCCGGTGATGCTGTACTTCCACAAACGCTTCGACATGGAGACAGAGGACAAGATAGCCTTTGCACAACAGAACGAAGCACTGCTTCAAGGGTCGTACAATCCGGACTTCTACAAGTCCGACTTCGGTCTCGCCCTTCCGGGATACTACGAAATCCTTCCCGGGCTTCTGAAAAACGACTATGACTACATACTCTGGTCCATCTACTTTTGCGACGGCGCGACCGACAAGGCAAATTCCCTGATGCACAGAAGGTTCGACGCCGTATATCCGTTTGCGGAGCTGCTCGCATACTGCGAAATCCCGGATGTCCGCACCACATACCATTGCTCGTCGGAGCGGCTTGAGGCCATGAAGCGGTATGCAAGCCGGTATGCCGACAAGGCGGTGTCCCTTATGGCCGCCCACGAACTGCTCAGATGCAATCTTATGGAACTCGACCGGAGCGGTGCAGACGAAGAGCAGTTTCGGGAACTGGACCGCCGGTGCGACAGCCTGATTGCCCGCACAGCACAATTCAAAAAATCAAAGATTGACGCGGACAGAATCATAGCCGCCGCGTGCAACACCGCCTCCGAGCTGAAAAAAGAGCTGCGCTCCAAAGGGCTGAACGCTGTCGTGGAAGATGATACCCTGAGAATCAGCCTTGTCAATCTCGAGGCCGTCAAGGTGGAGATATTCCGAAGCAGCGGAAAATCCCCGATATTCACCATCTCGAAAAATAACGACAGGCGCAGTTTCCATGTATCTGACACCATTTCCCTTCCTCTCGACTTCATGGAAGACGGGGACTATGAAATAAAGTGCAGTCGCGGCAAAATCAAGACAGACATCAATTACCGCAAGCACAGCATCTCCATTGCGATGGAAAACAGCATCCAAGGGAAACGTTTCTACGCAGCCGACTTCAAGACCGGAGAACCTGTCGCATCATATACTCTCACCATAACGGACGGCAGCGGCAATAAGCTCTGCTCGACCAAGATGAGTTCTTCAGAAGGATTCGCCATTCCTTACGGCATATTCATAAGCAAGGACAAAAGGGTGGTCTATGCCCAGGCCGAATACAGGGACGCCCAAGGGAAACTCCATTCGAGCGATATCATAAGCATGAAGACCGGACGTGCGTACAATTATCCGGACAACTCAAATCCGGGCACCTCATGCATGATTCTGCTGGACAGGAGCGCCTTCAATCCCGGAGAGACAGTTCACTTCAAGGCAATTGCCTACACCGGGACCTATTCCTTCTCCACCGTTGCCAAAGGCACCAGGCTTCAAGCCGTAATCTCTGACCCTGAAGGCAATGAATTTGCCAGGCTGCCTCTTACAACAGATGAGTTCGGAGCGGCAAGCGGTGAATTCTTCCTTGAGAAAGGACACCTCGGGGGCAATTACACGATATCCGTATCGAAGGCTTCCGACACAATAGGCAGCCGGAGTTTTCGGGTGGACGAGTTCGTGCTCCCTTCTTTCGAATTGAAATGGGACAAGGATGAAAGGATATATTTCCACGGGGACAGAATTCATGCAAGCGGCACAGTATCAAACTACAACGGACACAGTCTGTCCAATGCCAAGGCAAGATACGAAGTAAGTCTCTATTCAGATGTTCTGCAGTCCGGCAATCTGGTTCTTGACAAGAACGGAGCATTTGATATCTATTACACCGGCAGCGACAATATCCGCTACGGGAGCTATGTAGTAAAAGTCACCGTTACAGATGCCTCTGGCGAGACTCTTTCGTTTGAAAAGAGCATATCCTGCCGCAGCGAATGCTGGATGGATGTGGATTTCACCGACACTGACACCGGACGTTTCACCCTCACAGACGGGCACACCGGAACCATCCTGATAAGGGGTGATGTCCTCAATCTTGATTACAGCATCCCGTGGTCTTCGTCAGACTCAAGACCGGGACTTACGCTGAAAAGCACCATCCTAAAGGACGGGGAACCTATTATCGAGCAGGATACCAGGATGGGGAGCAACACCATGGATATCAGCAAACTTGAGTCCGGAGCATACACTCTTCTTACCGAATCCTGCGCATATACGGACAGCGGACGGGAGATAAGGAGCGAGAGAGAGGATACGTTCATCGTTCTTCGGGACAATACCCTCCCGGAAAATATAAAATCGTGCTTTCGCGAAAGCACTGACGGAGAACTTTCCGTATCCGTCGGCTCCGGGGATGCACCTTTATGGGTGGTTGCGTGCCTCTATGGTGATGCGGCCCCTCTGGAAGGCAGACTTGTAAAGATGGACAAAGGCACGCTCGGGACAATCTCCTTCGAGCGCAAGCCTTCTTACCCGGCGGCTCTCAGCATAAAGCTGCTGTTTTTCAGAGATTCGCAGTCTTTCAGCTATACCTACAACCCTCCGGTTAAGGAAGCGGCCGCTGACACATGGAACGTATCGTTCACCAGATTCCTGGACACTACGGCACCCGGGGAGGAATACAGATTCTGTCTGAAGGGCCCGGTCGATGCGCAATATGCGGTGGGGATTTTCGACAAGGCATCCGAAACCGTGCGCGGCAACCGCTGGCATAGCGTCTTACCGGCTTCCCGCCCGGTAGCGTCCGTAAGGATCAACTTTGTCACCGGAAGTTACGACTCAAGCTTCGGCTACGGAACGGCAAGACCTATGTTCAAGTATTCCCGGATGATGATGTCAAGCAATGTCATGATGGATGCGGCCAGCGGGAGTTTCGAAGAAGAAGAAATGACAGACACCAAGGCAGCACCGGAAGGCGCCGCGGAGGCGGAAGATATTATAGTAGTGCGCAAAGAATTCAACGGTACCCTTGCATGGGAGCCGGCCCTAAGGAGCGACGAGAATGGTGAAGTCAGCTTCACTTTCAAGACTTCCGACAAGTTGTCCACCTATGTGGTGCAGGTGTTCGCCCATGACAAGTCTTTCAACAACAAGACCATCTCGAAAGAAATGACCGTGACCCTGCCTGTCACCATATCCCTGATACAACCGTCCTATCTATACAGCAGCGATCGCTATATGCTGCGGGTAGGACTGTCCAACAGCACTTCCGCCCCGATAAGCGGCAAAGTTCAGGTACGCTTCGTGAACGGAAAAGACTACAAGGACAGGAAACGGATTATCTCAAAGAAGGATTCCCGCATCTCAATCCCGCAAAACAGCAGCGCGGCGGCAGAATTCGAGATAGCCGTACCGGATATAAACAGCCTCGGAATACTGGTAAGTTTCACTCCAGACTCCGGCTCGGACTGCGCTGATGCCGTGTTTGTGGAAGTACCGGTCAAGGCGCCTGTACAGACCGTCACGGAATCGCACTCGGCCCTTCTGAAAGACGATGCCTCAAGGTCCGCTCTGACAAAACTTCTTCGCAATTCATTTGTCAACATCTCAGGCAGCAAGGCCGAGTCCAGAGAGATTTCCATCCTCCAGATGCTGTCCGATGCCATTCCGGAGAAGCTTTCATACAGCGACAACAGCCTTGTCAGCCTACTTGAAGCTTTATACGCCAATGTCCTTGCGGGAAGACTTCCGCAGGGCTACAATGCGGGACGCCTGACCGCACGGGAAGAAGAAGAAATAACGGACAAGATTCTCGCCTGCCGCAATTCTGACGGCGGATTCGCTTGGATGTCCGGGTTGTATTCATCCCCTGCCATGACAGCCCTGCTGCTGGAATGGTGTGCCAAAATGGGAGAGGAGTGCAATCCGAGACTCTCAGCAGTCATTCCTGCCGCCGTGGAGTATCTTGACAAATACCTGACGGGCAAAGGAACGGCATTCGAATGGCGCGGCCGGCTGTCGCTGCCGCAGTATCTGTATGCCCGCTCGTTCTACCCACACATCCCTATATGTGCGGACGGTGCCGACAAGGACCGCCTTGAGGAGCTCCAATGCCGCACAAGAGAATATCTCATCCCGCAGGATTCCCGCGGTCTTCAGGGGCAGATACTCCAGAAAGCAAGGCGTCTTGCCACCTTGGAAAACCTCTATAAATCAGAAGACAATTCTTTCACCGCCAGCCTTGGCATCGGGCTTTTCCAAAACGCCAAACTGCGCAGCTCTATTGCGAAAGATGCGGAATCTCTGTCACAGTATGCCGTAGAACACAGCTCCGGAGGGTATTATTTCCCTAATGCCGTACAGCCATGGGGCGGACTTCTGGAGAGCGACCTTTACGCACATGTCATCCTGTGCGAACTTATGGACAGCAACGGAAAGTCCGACATAGCGGAAGGTATCAGACTCTGGACAATGGTTCAGAAAGAATCCCGGCACTGGGAAAACGATTTTGCCTATATCCGTGCTCTCGAGTGCGTGCTTAAGGGAAATGACGCCACCCTCCAAACAAAAGTGCTGGTATTAAGAGCCACCGCGACTCTGCCGTTAAGCGACATAAAACCTGCCGGCAACGGTATGAGCATCACAAGAGAATACTTCATCGGCGATAGAAAACTGTCCGGGGGCGAGAATATCAAGGTAGGCGACATCATCAAAGCCGTATATACCATAACTTCTGACGAGAGCAGAAGTTATGTACGCATCCGCATTCCAAGAAACGCAGCCCTGAATCCGGTGGACGGCAATTCCGGGACAATATACAGCCGCACCCTTCTGTACCGGAACGTCTTGTCGGATGCCACTGAATACTGGACGGACGCGCTGCCGGAAGGCACGATAAAGCTGAGCGAGGAGTTCTATGTCACCAGAGCAGGAACTTTCCGAACCGCCACTCCGGATGCAGTATCCCTGTTCGCCGACCACTACCGGGCCAACGGCGGCTTTGAGCCGGCCATGACCGTGCGTTAGATAATCTCTATATCAGAAGATAGCATCCAGCCCTGTCTGCCGTCGGAGAGTTCAATGTTGATCCACTCTCCTACACGGTCAACGATTTCCACTTTCGTGCCCTCATGAAGCACGAAAAGGTCTTTGGCGTTGGTGCCCGAAGGCGCGCTCCTGATAGAGCATACAGGACTCATGACCACCGCAGAATCGGCACGGTTATAATCAGCCTTCTGCACTCCGGCCAAGGCAAATGCACTTACGGACAGGACCAAAGACACTATGGCAGTAATGAACCCTGCCTTTGATGCGGCACTTGAACGCGCAAGCAGAAACATCAGCACCATTCCGGCACATAAGACAAGGAATATGAAGGCTATCGCAACCCAGACATTGGATGACACCAGATGTCCGAGAGACTCCACCCATCTTATAAGAAAGAACGCCGGTACCTCAACTATCTTGTCCTGAATTCCGGCACGCGCAAATTCGAGATTATAGGCTGCATCGGAATATGACGGATCTATCTTCAATGCCCTTTCATAGCAAAGTATGGCATGAGCCATATCATTCTCCTTATACCATGCATTGCCAAGATTATAATACAGAGGGGCGTTCTCTATACCGAGGTCCAACAGGGAAGACCAGGCCTCCACCGCTTCATTCCACTGTCCGGAAGAATAGGCGTTCACCCCTGCGTTCCACAGCGAGTCCGGATATTCAGCCGCCTGCACAGCGCTCATACCGGTCCCGGTCAACATCAACGCCACCAGCAGCGGGGCCACCACTGAGGCCGTTTTCTTATGCTTTTTCATACATGCGTCAATTCTCGAAATCACACCGACCGCCTTCTCGTATGTGGAATCCATGGCAGAGTCCTGAGTATCAGGAGCATACCTTGCATATTCACACTCATCGAGCAAAGCGATATATTCCGCCACTGTCTCTTTTTCCACTCCGCGCTCAGTCAATTTCTCCGATATGCTGTCTTTGCCGAGTTCGGAAGCGTCCATGGCAAACTTATCGGACACATAGCCAAGCAGAGCCTTGTGCAACTCCTCGTAGAAAGCGGAGAGAAGCCCCTTCTTAAGGAAATCCTCAGCCCTGGCAAGACGTTTTCTGGCCATCTTGGTAGCCGTTCTCGTCTTGGTTCCGACAACATCGTTTCTGCGGATCCTTACGAACCTGACAATGGCATAAACGGCGGCCGCAATCAAAAAGATTGCTACCAGCAGCACGTAAAAGCCCGTAGTTCCTATAAAGAAGGACGGAGCGCCACTAAGGGCCGGGGCCTTCACCGCAATGTATCTTATATCGCTCGAAAGGGTCTTCACATCTTTTCCGCGATTTCCGGACATTGTCACCACTCTCACCGAGTCGGCGGCATTTCCACTGCCCTTTCCTACCTTCAAGGCCAAAGGACCGCTCGAAACCGTCACATACTTCTTCCCGTCTATGTCATAATATGAATACTCCACCGGACCGATGGTAAAATCGCCATAGCTTCTCGGGATAAACGGATACTCAAAAGACTTTCCGTCCTTGATATCGGAGGTCTTCACGTCATACACCTCAAAATCAGGAGGGAAACTCACCGCCGGAGCTTCAAGAAGGGCCGTGTTCCCGGTACCGGTCACGGAGACGATAAGCGAGGCCGCGTCATGCACGGAAAGCGAATCCTTGGAAAGCTGAGCTTTCATGTTGAACTTGCCGACGCCTCCGGCAAATGACGAAGGTGCACCGGATGGCAGCTTTGACACGGTTATCTTCACAGGATCAGTGGAGACACGTTTTCTTATGGTCTGATAGTCATCCTGGAAGAAGTCGTCAAATATGCTGCCTGTGGACTGTCTCTGAGAACGTATGTTCACAAGGCAGATAAGTTCGGCAGAATCCACGACCAACTCGCCGGCCTGCTGCGGGATAAGGTTCCATTCCCGGATGGTGGCCACGTCGAAAATCTGGTCGTTAACGTTCTCCCGATGAAACTCTATGGTTCTCGGCACATAGGTTTCCTGGCTCCAGAACCCGTGGAAATCAGGGAATGTCGCATTCTCATAACCCAGTATATTCGCCCTCTGGTATATCTTGAGCACCGCTTTGACGGGCTCACCCACCACGACGTTGCGCTTGTTGAGGATAAGCTTCATATACAGGTCTGATGAGGAGACTTTGCCGCTTGAGGCAGCGGAACCGCCACTACCTGCAGAAGAATTCCCGGAGTTTGCGGACGAGGAGTTGTCCGCGACAACTTCTATGCTGTGGGAAGGAGACTTGTATGATTTGCCCTTTATGGTCACATCTGCCTGCGGCAAGGTGAACCTGCCCGTTTTCTTAGGCATGAGGACATAGGTAAAGCTCATCTGAACGCTCCTGCTGCGCTTGCCGTTGATGATGGTAGTCGATGACGAAGAGCCGCGGGAAGGCCCCCATACCAGTTTGAAGTCACTGCCGGCATCCCAGGCACAGTCCACATTGGAGGACTCCCCCTCCACGACAAACGTCACATTGAACTGCTCGTCCACGCTCACAAGTTCGGGAGCCTGGACTTTGATATCCTGTGCGGAGGCGAAAAGGCATGTCGCCATCAGCACCATAAAAGTCATCAATTTCCTCATCACCAATTCTTTTCTTTCTGTCTTGACTTAAGCATCTCCGCTTTTTCTTTCTTGACCTTGTCCTGTGTCTCTTTCTCCTTGGCCTGAATGGCATTCAGCATCTGCCGGGCCTGCTGTCGGGAGATGTTTCCTTCAGCGGCAGCATTGTTCTGATCCTGAGGGTTCTGCTGATTCTGATTGTTCTGCTGCCGGTTGTCGTTATTCTGTTGCTGATTGTTGTCCTGGTTGTTGTCCTGGTTGTTCTGGTTGTCCTGATTCTGAGAGTTGTCTCCATCCTGTCCGCCCTGATTGTCCTGGCTTTGATTGTCCTGGCTCTGACGGAGCATCTCCTTTGCATATATATAATTCTCTTTGGCATCCATATCATCGGGACGCAGAAGAAGGGACTGCCTGAAACTTTTCACGGCAGAGGCATAGTCTTTCTGCGCAAGAGCCACATCTCCCTGATTGAAATAGAAATCGGCTTTGGTCCCGACAGCCTCCACTGCGGACACGGTCTCAGCGATGGAAGACAACGCTTTCTGTGCCCCCTCATAGTCATCCTGACGATAAAGCGAGGAAGCAAGATTGTATTGTGCGGCCACGGAAAGCGAATCCTTCAGGACAGCCTTCCGATAGTCTATTTCACTCTTTCGGAAATCCCCTTTCCTAAAGGCCTTGTTGCCGGCACGGACCTCCTTTCTGTCCGTCTGGGCAGAAACCGTAACGGCAGAAGCAAGCGCCAATATCAATATCATCAATCTCTTCATCTGAACAAACTCCTTTTGGCCCGCCTGTCTCCTATCAGCACCTCTATCACAAGAAGCACCAGAGCCAAGGCGAAAAAGTACATATATTGCTCGTCATATTCTTCAAAGACAATGGAATTGAACCGCTCGTCTTCGAATTTGCTTATCTGATCTATTATAGGTTCCAGACCGAAATTCTCCTTCCCGGCGTGAACATAACTGCCGTTTCCCGCTCTGGCTATGTCTTTAAGAGTCTCCTCGTCAAGACGGCTCACCACTATCTCCCCATTCTTGTCCTTGAGCAGGCCCGAAGCAGTGGTGATAGGCTGTCCGCTAAGCGACCCCACTCCTATGGTATAGACCTTTATGCCGGTCTGAGCAACCTGTTTGGCGGCTTCTACGGCATCGTCTTCATGGTTCTCTCCGTCAGTAATGACTATTATCGCACGGCTTCTCTCGCTCTGGGCGCTGAAACTCTTGGCGGCTGTCAATATGGCATCTCCGATAGCGGTACCCTGCACCGGGACAGATTTGGTGTCGATGGTGTTGAGAAAAAGCTTGGCCGACACGTAATCGGTCGTAATCGGAAGCTGCACGAAAGACGTTCCCGCGAACACCACAAGGCCTATCCTGTCTCCCTGGAGCTTGTCCACAAGCCTGGAGATGGCCAGTTTCGCCCTGGACAGACGGTCCGGGGTATAGTCCTGCGCCAACATCGAATTGGACACGTCAAGACAAATCATTATCTCCGCTCCCTTGGTCTCCCGCTCTGTAAGTTTGGCGCCGACCAGAGGTCTGGAAAGGCCGATAAGGAAGAAGGCCAGGGCAAGATCGAAAAGAATTATTTTCCACCAACCCTTTGAGACAGAACGGGAAGGCATAAGCGCTTCCACAAGTTCCCGGTCACCGAACGCCTTTATCCGTCTTCTGCGCAGAGCTGACATCACGGCATACACCACCGGAATCACCGGCACAAGCAGCAGAAGCCACAAAAATACAGGATTTGCAAAATACAGCATTACGGCATCCTCCTCAACAATAGTCTTACTACCAGCTCCAGCAGCAGACATATCAGCGCCGCTATCGCATATTTACCGAAAAGTTCTTTATATACAGGGAAACTGTCCACGGTAGTTCTGGACTTTTCCATTTTATTGATTTCCGAATATATCTCGGCAAGCTTGGTGTTGTCCGTAGCCCTGAAATAGCGTCCTCCGGTAGTCTGAGAGATCTGCTTGAGCAGGTCCTCGTCTATTTCCACCTGCAGGTTCTGCATCTCCACACCCCACGGCGTCATGACCGGATAAGGTGCAGTTCCATTGACCCCGACTCCGATAGTATAGACCCTCACACCGTACGTCTTCGCTATCTCGGCTGCCGTGAGAGGGGAAACCTCTCCGCAGTTGTTCACTCCGTCAGTCAGAAGAATCACCACCCGGCTCACAGCATCGGAGTCCATTATACGCGCCACAGCGGTAGCCAGACCGTTACCGATAGCCGTTCCATCCTCTATGAGGTCTGTCTGGACTTCCTTCATAAGATTGATGAGCGTCGCACGGTCCGTAGTAAGCGGGCACTGCGTATAACTCTCACCGGCAAACACCACTATACCCATGCGGTCGCTCGGCCTCTGCGCTATGAACTCAATGGCGATATCTTTGGCCGCGCTTATACGGTCCGGTGTAAAGTCACGTGCAAGCATACTGGTGGAGACATCCATGGCAAGGACAATGTCAATGCCTTCAGTATTTGTCTTCTCCATCTCGGATGAAGACCTCGGACGCGCAATGGCTATGATTATCATCACCATAGCCACCATGCGAAGCACAAACGGTATGTGCCGGAGAACGGACAATACGGACTTCCCGGACGCCATCCACGGCTGAATGGCAGGAACCCTCATGTGAGGGCTGCGCTCCCTGAGCTCCCTGTATATGTACAACGCCGCCAAAAGCAGCGGAATCGCCAAAAGCCAAAGAAGATGCGGATACTCGAAGAACATGCTATTTCTCCGGCTCCTCCTCAAGCCCGGTATTGTAGGTACTCATCACAAACTGTATCGCCACCGGGAGTGCGGACGCATTCTCTTCCTCGGAGGCCACATGTTTGGCAAACTTCACAAAATCCGCACATTCAAACAGAGCCTTCACCTTCAGAAGCAGGTCCTGCGGAATCTCTTCATGTCCTTTCAAGGCAGCGAACAGCTCCGCGGTCGTCATCTCGGGAGCATCCACGCCAAACCGATCCTCCATATAGAATTTCAACGCATCGGTAATCCCGGAATAATATGCCTTCTGCTTCTCGGGAGCCCAGAATTTGTCTCCTCTGAACCGGTCAAGCCTGCGAAGAGCCACCACATACGCCGACTCTTTGCTGTCTTCAATCCCGGAAGATGCCGCAAGGCGTCTTTTCCTGATTCGCAGCAGCCATACGACAAGACCGACAAGAACTGCCACTCCAAGCACAATACCCAGATACCCAGCCACTTCAGCGAATGTAACGGGATATCGTATCTGATCCTTGATATCATGAATCTCGAAAGTCGCCGTATCTATAGGCATCGAACATGCCTGAAACGAAACCGGCTCGAACTCGAGCGTGTCCAACTGTCCGTCCGCTGTCCGGCGAAGCACCGTAATCGGAGGCAGCTGGAAGTCCCCTTCTTCAAAGGGGGCTATGGTGACATACGCCCTTATATCCATGGCACCGGACTTTCTGTCCGTCTTCAGGGTATCTATCTTCCAGCCTGAAGCTAGCGCCAGCGTGTCTTCCGGGAAAGCCGAAAAATCAGGAAGCGCCAGCACAGTCCCTTTACCCACACCCTGCAATTCGAATCCATATTCCAACTGGTCGGCAATCAACACCGAATCCCGTTTCTGAAGGGGATCCAGAAATGCCTTCCCTTGCGGAATCATACCCAAAAAGGCCGATATCAGTACAATCAACAATTTCATTTTCTACCAAATAATGTCATCAGACCCTTGACATAATCGAAATCCGTGGCAATATCAACATTGTCAATTCCATATTTGTTGAACATCCTCGACTCGCTCTCATTCAGACGCTCATACCAGCGCGAATACTGCTCACGCATCCGTTTGCTGCCGGTATTGACCCATGCACAACGGCCGCTCTCGCTGTCCTTGACATGTACGAGTCCCATAGACACCAACTCCCTCTCACGCGGATCATGCACCTTTATGACACTCAGGTCATGGCGGCCGGCGGCCACTTTCAGAGCGTCCTCATAACGAGGGGCCCCGCTGTCATCCACATCCATAAGGTCACTGAGAAGAAAGGCCGTACATTTCTTCTTGATGGCATTGGTCAGATAGCGAAGAGCCACACTGATGTCCGTGGCGTCGGATTCACTCTGAAGCTCAAGCATCTCCCTTATTATATGGAGCAGGTGAGAGCGTCCCTTGGCAGGAGGGATGAACTTTTCCACCCTGTCGGAGAAGAACAGAACGCCGACCTTATCATTGTTGAGGATTGCGCTGTACGTCAGTACCGCAGCCACTTCGGCCAATCTGTCTCTCTTGGTCTGGACCGCTGTCCCGAAAAGGCCGGAACGGCTCACATCGACCAAAAGGACGACGGTAAGCTCCCTTTCCTCCTCAAACACTTTCACGTATGGCGCACGGAGCCTGGCCGTAACGTTCCAGTCCATCGAACGTACGTCGTCACCCCACTGGTACTCACGGACTTCGCTGAAGGCCATACCACGCCCTTTGAAGGCCGAATGGTACTCTCCGGCAAAAATCTGATGCGAGAGCGCCTTCGTCCTTATCTCTATCTTCCTGACCTTTCGAAGAAGGTCCGAAGTCTTGCTATGGGACAATGACGGCATTGATAATCTGCTCAATAATCTGCTCCGAGGTCACATTCTCCGCTTCCGCCTCATAGCTGAGACCGATTCTGTGACGAAGAACTTCAGGACACACCGCACGCACGTCTTCCGGGATGACATACCCGCGACGCTTTATGAAAGCGTATGCCTTGGCCGCCATCGAAAGGCTGATGCTGGCACGCGGAGATGCACCGAATGAAATGAAGTCCTTGATGGAAGACAAGCCGTAATCTTCGGGAGTGCGGGTAGCATAGACGATATCCACGATATATCTTTCTATCTTTTCGTCCATATATACCTCCCTCACCACCTCGCGGGCCTTCATTATCTCCTGCGGAGTCACTACGGCCGAAGCTTTCGGAAAGACGCCGCTGTTGTTCATGCGGATAATCTGTTTCTCTTCATCCTTTTTAGGGTAACCCACCACCACTTTCAGCATGAAACGGTCCACCTGCGCCTCCGGAAGAGGATAGGTTCCCTCCTGCTCGATAGGGTTCTGCGTGGCCATCACGAGAAAAGGCTCCGGAAGAGAGTATGTGTTGTCGCCAAGAGTTACCTGATGCTCCTGCATCGCCTCAAGCAACGCGGACTGGACTTTGGCCGGAGCACGGTTGATTTCGTCGGCAAGGACAAAATTGGCGAATACGGGTCCTTTGTGCACCTCAAACTCTTCCTTTTTCTGAGAATATATCAGAGTACCGGTGACATCGGCAGGAAGCAAGTCCGGGGTGAACTGAATACGGCTGAACTTAGCATTGACGGCACTTGCCAATGTGCTTATAGCCAGTGTCTTGGCGAGACCAGGCACTCCTTCAAGCAATATATGTCCTCCCGCGAGCATCGCTATCATCAGATTCTCCACAAGATGCTTTTGCCCCACAATGACCTTTCCCATCTCCATGGAAAGGATATCCACGAACGCACTTTCTTTCTGGATGCGGTCATTGAGTTCCTTGATGTTTACACTTTCCATATATTTTTAATAATTTTGCAGTCGGTTATGCGTTATTCCATAATATTGTCATACTGCGGAGCCGCCTTTCACGGCTGGCAAATTCAACCTGACGCCCAAAGCGTACAGGGCGTCCTCGAATCCGCACTCTCCACCCTGCTGCGCGAAAAAGTATCCGTCACAGGTGCAGGAAGGACAGACACGGGGGTGAACGCTATCGGGTACACAGCCCATTTTGACTGTAACTCCGCCATTGACACCGGGAATATCGTTTACAAATTAAATGCCATTCTCCCCCGGTCGGTAGTAGTTCACGCCATATCTGAGGCAGACGAAAATTTCCATGCCCGATTTGACGCAAACGAACGCGAATATACATATTTTCTGCATAGGGTCAAAGACCCTTTCGTCGAATCTTTCTCCTACATGTACACCTATCCCGACCTGGATTTCGGGGAAATGAACCTTGCCGCGGAAGCGCTCTGCGGCCGGCACGACTTCCGCTGTTTTGAAAAGGTCGGAGCAGACAGCAAGACATCCGTCTGCACCATCAGAAAAGCACTTTGGGAGAGTTACGAGCCCACACTCTGCGCAAGCCGGAGGACATATCCCGACGGGAAGACTATGGAAGACTACTGGAAGTTCACCATCTGCGCGGACAGATTCCTCAGAAACATGGTGAGAGCCGTTGTCGGCACCCTTCTTGATGTCGGACGGGGCAAGAGGAGCGTCGAATCGTTCAAGAGCCTCGTGCTCGACGCTGATTACAGCGGCGAAAAACGCGTAATGCGCAGCAGCGCAGGAGAAAGCGTTCCGGGGCATGCTTTGTTCCTGACAAGCGTCAAATATCAAAAATAATTCGTACATTTGCGCGATTGGGTCTATTTCCCTCTGTGTATTATCGGATTCGTAAAAACAGGCTTTACAAATATGCTTTTCACGTTACTTCAGACAGAAATGTCGTATTCTTTTTTCGAGATGGCTGCCAAAGGCGGGCCGCTTATGATTGTTCTCCTCATTCTTTCCATCATCGCCATATACATTTTCGGCAAAAAATGGTGGGCAATACGCCGCGCCGGAAAGATTGACAAAGATTTCATGATGGATATACGGGACTATATCCACGAGGGCAAACTCAAGTCTGCCATAACTCTTTGCACCAAATATGACACCCCGGTAGCCCGTATGGTGGAAGCCGGACTTACAAGAGCAGGCAAACCGCTTAGCGACATACAGACAGCCGTGGAAAATGTGGGTAATGTGGAAGTAGCCAGCCTCGAAAAGGGACTTCCTTATCTGGCCACCATCTCCGGAGGCGCTCCTATGATCGGATTCCTCGGAACCGTACTCGGTATGGTGCAGGCGTTTTTCAACATGTCCAACGCAGGCAACAACATTGACATCACCCTGCTGTCAAGCGGTATCTATACTGCCATGATTACTACCGTGGGAGGTCTTATCGTCGGTATCCTGGCATACTTCGGATACAATTTCCTGTCCGCAAGGATTTCTTCGCTCGTGTACAGCATGGAAAGCGCCACCATCGAACTTATGGATGCACTCGGAGAACCAGCGCGAAGCATATCAAAAACTGAAGAATAATGGCACTTAAAAGGATCACGAAAGCAGACGCAAGTTTCTCAATGTCCTCCATGACGGACATTGTGTTCCTGCTCCTGATATTTTTCCTCGTGACATCCACGCTGGTCAATCCCAACGCGCTCAAACTCCTTCTTCCGAAGAGTACCGGGCAAGTGGGAGCCAAGGCTACCGTCAGCGTATCCATAAAAGACTGGGGGAACGACAGATACACCTTCCATATCAATGGTGACGAGCGTCCGGTAAGCCTTCAGGACACCGAGGATGAGCTGGTGGAGCTCCTTCAGGGCGAAGAGGACCCGACATTCTCCATATATGCGGATGAAAGCGTCCCAATCGGAGAGGTCGTGCAGGTGATGAATATCGCAAAGAGGAATCATTACAAAGTGATACTGGCCACGCAGCCGGAATAAAAGAAAATGAGAAACAGCCGGAAAGACAACAAGAAGAGCGAGCGGTATTCCACGCTCAGCGGCGTCGTACTGACAGTGACGCTGCACGCGCTCGCTTTTGTCTTCGTATCTTTCACCGGGCTGAAGTACATATATCCGCCACCCGAGGAGAAATCCATCCTTATAGATTTCTCCGAAGACATTGTTGAGCCGCAGCAGTACAAGGGAGCGGAACCCATGTCAGATGAGATTGACCTGCAGAATCCGGTAAAGCTGGCGCAGCGCAGCGAATCCCCACAGGAAAGCAATTCCCCGAACCTGACTCCGGAGACAACCCCGGATGATTTCGGAGACGTGCCGGTACCTGTGCCTGAGACCGAGAGCAAGCCAGCTCTGGACCCGCGTGCATCTTTCCCTGGCATGGCCAAGAAAGACACCACCCTCACGGCAGCCCACAGCGCTGCGGAAGTTTCCGACAAGTTCAAAAACGGACAGCCGGACGGCAACACGGACAAAGGCAGAACCTCGGGGAAGCCAAACGCCCATATCAAGGGACGCAGTGTGAAAGGCGGCATAAAACTACCTGTATATAAAGAGCAGGAAAGCGGGGTTGTGGTGGTTGATATATGGGTGGACAATTATGGCAATGTAGTCAAAGCCGTACCGGGAGGTGACGGCACAACAGTTATGAACAAAGCTCTTCTTGCAGCGGCGCGGAATGCCGCTCTCGAGACTCATTTCAACATGAGCACGGAAGCACCTGCCATGCAGGAGGGCACAATTACTTATTATTTTAATCTCAAGTAGAAATGGACCAGTTTACAAAAGAAGGTCGCAAACTTAGGCCGAGAAAAGCGGCGTATTCAGCGGTCGGAGCCGAGAAGGTTAACTACCGATCATCAGAAGAGTCCCCACGTCAGAACAGCGAACATCGTCAGTGGGGCGAGAAAAAATCTTATGGAGAGCGCCGCAGTTACGGTGAGAATCGCAGCTACGGTGAGCAGAGGCGACCTTATGGGGAGAACCGCTCTTACGGAGAGGGACGTCGCCAGGCAGGGGACAACTCCCGTTATCAGCAGCGTGACGAGCGCAGATCTTACGGAGAAGGTCGCTCTTACAACAACGAGGGACGCTCATTCGGAGAAGGACGCTCATTCGGAGAAGGTCGCGCACGCGGAGAAGGACGCTCGTTCGGAGAGAACCGCTCTTACGGAGAGGGTCGTCCTTACGGAGAAGACCGTCGTCAGGCAGGCGAAGGAAGACCGTCACGCGGACCTCGTCAGAATTCACGTCCGGGATTCAAATCCGGCCGTCCGGGCAGCACATTTGGCAACGGAGCGAGGAAGAAAGTTGCAGGCAATGGACCGAAGAGACCTGGCCAGGGCAGTTTCAACAAGGATTCCTACGAAGGAATCAAGAGAATGATCAACCGCCGTCCGGTAGTTAACGGAAGCGAAAGCGAGGATGTTTTCGTACCGGAAATCAAGGATGTGGTACGCCTCAACAGGTTTATCGCCAATTCCGGAGTCTGCTCAAGACGCGAAGCCGACACCCTCATCCAGGCCGGTGTGGTGACCGTCAACGGAGAGGTCGTGACAGAACTCGGCACCAAGGTGAACATCCATGACGACGACATCCGTTTCAACGGAGAGCGTCTCAAGGGCGAGGAGAAGGTATATCTCATCATGAACAAACCCAAGGGATATGTAACCACTGCAAGTGACCCTCACGCAGAGAAAACCGTAATCGATCTTCTCAAGGGCTGCTCCTCCAGAGTATATCCTGTAGGCCGACTTGACAAGAACACTACCGGAGTCCTGCTTCTCACCAACGACGGAGAGATTGCGGAAAGGCTCACTCATCCTTCATACGACAAGAAGAAGATATATCAGGTTTCTCTGGACAGGGAGCTTTCAGAAGAGGACTATCATAAGATTCTGGAAGGTGTCTCCCTCACGGATGGAGACGTCAAGGCTGATGAGCTTGAATTCATCGACGCCAACGACAAAAGGAAAATCGGTATTGAGATCCACTCCGGAAAGAACCGTATAGTCCGTAGGATTTTCGACTCTCTGGGGTACAATGTCAAGGCGCTGGACCGCGTGTACTTCGCCGGCCTCACCAAGAAGGGCCTGAAAAAAGGAGAGTGGAGATATCTTACTGAGGGAGAAATCAATATCTTGAAAATAGGAGCATACGTATAATGGCGCATCGTTCAGGATTCGTTAATATCATAGGGAACCCGAATGTCGGGAAATCCACCCTCATGAACGCACTGGTGGGAGAGAAACTCTCCATAGTCACCGCCAAGGCGCAGACTACCAGACACCGTATCATGGGTATAGTGAACGGGGAGGACTGGCAGATTGTCTACTCCGACACTCCCGGTATCCTGAAGCCGAACTACAGGCTCCAGGAGAACATGATGAAATTCGTGAACGGGGCTATCGGCGACGCCGACATTATCCTGTATGTCACGGATACGGTAGAGACCTCTGATAAGAACGAAGACTATGTGAGCCGGCTCAATGATCTGGAGTGTCCTGTCATCGTCGTAATCAACAAAATCGACATCAGCGACCAGACCAGAGTCAAGGAACTTATGACATGGTGGCAGGAGCATGTTCCTGCCGCCACGGTCATACCGGCTTCCGCAAGTGAAAAGTTCAACATGGAGAGCATCATCGACGCTGTAGTTTCACGGCTTCCGGTCTGCCCGCCATGGTTTGACAAAGATGCTTTCACAGACAAGAGTCTGAGGTTCTTCGCTTCAGAAATCATCCGCGAAAAGATTCTCCTCAACTACAAGGAAGAGATTCCATATTGCTGCGAGGTCGGAATAGAGACCTTCAAGGAAGGTGCTGAAAGATACGACATCGGAGCCGTAATCTATGTGATGCGCGAGTCTCAGAAGGGAATAATTATCGGAAAACAAGGTGCCTCCCTGAAAAAAGTGGGGACCCAGGCCAGAATCGAGATGGAGGATTTCTTCCAGAAGAAGGTTTTTCTGAGCATTTATGTAAAGACGGACCCGGACTGGAGGGAAAGCAGGAAAGAATTGAGGAAATTCGGTTACGAAGAGTAAAAACAGAAAAGGCATGGAAGAGGAAAATATCAACACAATCGAAGATACAATCGAGGAAGACAATGACGTCATAGTGGACGAAGGTCCGGAAAGCAACAAATACGACAAGATGCTTGCCGGAGAGGGCCACAAGTTCAAGCTTTCCGGTATGTTCAAGGACTGGTATCTGGATTATGCGTCATACGTAATCCTCCACCGTGCCGTACCTCATATCGTAGATGGACTCAAACCGGTGCAGCGAAGGGTTTTGCACGCCATGTTCAAAATGGACGACGGCAAATTCACCAAGGTGGCCAACATCGTCGGACAGGCCATGCAGTACCACCCGCATGGTGATCAGTCCATTTTAGGAACATTGGTCCAGCTCGGTCAGAAAGGTTTCACGGTGGACTGCCAGGGAAACTGGGGAAACATCCTTACCGGAGATTCGAATGCGGCACCACGTTATATCGAGGCCAGACTGAGCAAGTTCGCCAAGGAAGTGGTGTTCGACCCGAAAGTCACCCATTGGATGACTTCCTACGACGGAAGGAACATGGAGCCTACGGAGCTTCCGGTGAGGTTCCCGCTTCTGCTGGCTCAAGGCACCGAGGGCATCGGTGTCGGACTCGCATCCAAGATTCTTCCGCACAACTTCAACGAACTTCTCGACGCCTCCATCAATATCATGAAGGGAAAGGACTACGAGTTGTTCCCGGACTTCCCGACCGGAGGATTTGCTGACTGCAGCAAATATATGGACGGACGGAGAGGCGGCTCGGTGAAAGTGAGGGCCCGCATCGAGAAAATCGACAAAAGCACCATCGCCATCACCGAGACTCCATATGGCAAATACACGAAGAACCTTATAGAGTCCATCCTGAAAGCGAAGAAAAGCGGCAAGATAAAAATCAAGAAAATAGAGGACATGACCACGGACAAGGTCAATATCCTCATTCATCTTCCGAGCGACGTGTCTCCGGACAAGACCATAGACGCGCTCTACGCATTCACGGACTGTGAATATAACATCGCGCCTAACGCCTGCGTCATAAAGGACAACAAGCCGGCATTCGTGTCGGTAAAAGACATTCTCGAATACAGTACCTACCACACGAGGGACATCCTCCTTCAGGAACTTGGCATCAAGCTTTCCGAGCTTGAAGACGAGTGGCACTCCTGCTCTCTGGAAAGAATATTCTTCGAGAACAGAGTTTACAAGTTGCTGGAGTTGAACCAGACCGACTGGGACAGCCAGATAGCGGAGGTATTCTCCAAGATGAAGGAATATCAGGATCTGTTCCACAAGGAGATTGTGATGGACGACATACTCTCCCTGGTGGAAAAACCTGTGAGGAAGATATCCAAATTCGACACCAAGGCTATGGACGAGAAGATATTGGGCATCGAAGACAAGATGAAGGAGGTGAAATCCAACATCGACGATATCGATACCTATACCATCGACTGGTTCAAGAGCCTCAAGAAAAAATACGGCAGTGCGTTCCCGCGTCAGACCGAAATCACCGGATTCGAGACCATCGCAGCTACCAAAGTCGTGAACAACAACGCCAAACTCATGGCCAACCTCTCGGAAGGCTTCGTGGGTATAGGACTGAAGAAAGACGACGGAGGAGAGTTTATCTGTGACTGCTCGGATCTTTCGGAGATAATAGTCATAAGCAAGGACGGCAAATACCGCATTACCAAGGTCAATGACAAGGATTTCTTCGGAAAGGACCTTCTCTATGTGGACGTATTCAACCGCGGGGATTCCCGCACCATCTACAACGTAATATACAGGGAGGGCAAGACATCCATATATTACGCCAAGCGATTTGCCATCACTTCCGTCACCCGAGACAAGGAGTACGACATCACTTCCGGAACAGAAGGGTCAAGAATCGAATGGTTCTCCGCCAATCACAACGGAGAAGCGGAGGTCGTCAAAATCCAGCTTCGCGCAAAAGCCAAGCTGAAGAAAAGCGTCATAGACTACGATTTTTCTTCACTTGCCATCAAGGGAAAGGCCTCAAGAGGCAACCTTGTAACCAAAAATGCGATACAGCGCATAAGCCTGAAGAGCAAGGGAATAAGCACCATCGAGGGCAAGGATATCTGGTATGACACCGACATCCAAAGGCTCAATGACGAAGAGCACGGACTGTATCTGGGCAAATTTGAAGACGGCGACAAGGTTCTGGCCGTATTCAAGAACGGCACATTCTACACCACTTCGTTCGACCTCGTGAACAGATACCAGGGAGATATCTTGTTCGTGGAGAAATTTGACCCGGACAAGACGTTTACGGCACTGTATTATGATGGAGCGTCAAAGAGTTTCTATGTAAAGCGATTCTCATTCGTAGTCAGTGACAATACTCCTCTGAGCTTTATTTCGGATCACCAGAAATCCTATCTGGTAGAATTGTCCTCTGACAAGCACCCTCAATACGAAGTCGAGTGGGATCTCGACTACAAGCCGGCAGAAACGGTGGATGCAGAAGAGTGGATAGCCAAGAAAGGCATTACGGCAAAAGGCAAGAAATGTTCGGCCAAAAATGATATCAAGGCCGTCCGCTTCATCGAGCCGCTGGTAAAGGACGATGACGAAGACGACTCTCCGAAAGAGAGCGCCGAAGATATGCATGATGCCAATCTGACAGACCAGACACCTGACGACACCGAAGACGAGACATACGAGGAGCCTACTTTGTTCTGAAAAGGAAGAGGCGCATTAAAAAATAGGGGTGTATTCTAAGACATTTCCAAGGAATACACCCTTTTTTATGTTTGCTCTCCTCCGAGCGGGGGCCGTTTCGCGCACTGAAGATGCGCTTCCGTACAGCAGGAGGGGGTTTTCATGCACCGGGGGCCACTGAAAACGCATCGCGTACCACAGGAGGCCTTTTCTTACACCGAATATCGCTTCCGTACCGTAGAAGCCTATTTTGAGCACCGAGTGCCTCTGAAAACGCCTTCCGTGCAGAAAAAGGGGGTTTTCATGCACCGAATGCCCTTTTCGTACCGTAAAAGCCTGTTTTGAGCACCGGAGTGAGCGAAGCGAACGGAGTTCCGCCAGCGGTTGGCTGCCTGAAGGCTCGGAGCCTTGGCTATATATACAAAGAGGGGGTGACTATCAGTCTTTCGACTTTTAGTCACTCCCATTTTTTAACTTATAACCAATATAGAGACTGCCTAAGGGCGATACCTGTTTCCGATGACAAGGCTGTCTCCACTGAGATCTATATTCCACAGTTGAGGTTTCCTCGGACCGTCTCCCTCTGAATGATGTATGACAAGAAGTGGCTTGCCCTCAAAAGTATTGAAGAGCATTCCGTGACCGGAGTTGTCGCCTTTGAGCGGCTCATCCTGCTGAATCCATGGACCGTCAATGGTACCTGATTCAGAATATGCCACTCCTTCAGCATAACGGTGCTCTCCCCAGCTGGACCATATCATGCCCAACCTGCCGGTACCTGTACGGAAGAGTTGAGGGCCATCCGTTACCCAGCCCGGAATACGCATTCCGTAAGTTGCTTCGTTATTGCCATTCATCTCCTTTGACCATTTTGCTTCACTGGCACGGAACAGAGTTTTCGGCTTTGTGACAGCATGAGTCAAATCATCTGAGAGGACCACATAATCCATAGTGCCGTCTATAACCTGAAGCCACTCGTGGACAAACACCATGTATGTCTTTCCACCTTCATTCCACAGTGTTCCATCAAGGATAGCCCAATTCTCCGGCAGCACGCAAAAACCCGGGTCCTCGTTAAGAGGCTTGTATGGTCCGATAGCCGTGTCTGAAACCAGAATCTGAGACTGTTGACGATACACGTTGTACCTTCTCGGGACTACATCTACGAGTTTGCTCCTATCGGTAAACGTCGCTATATAATAGTATTTCCCGTTGATCTTATGAATTTCTGCCGCTGCAACGGAACGTGAGCCTTCCATCCAGGTACCGCTCACATCATACGCCTGATAAGGTCCTGTCCACATCTTCAAGTCTTCACTTGTATAGATGCTTCCGCCGGAACTCGTCAAATAGTATTTATGGGTGGCGTCATCCGCAAGAATGAAAGGATCGCTCATAGACAGTGAATCTATGTGAACCGTTCTGATCTCAGGCTTTGTATTTCTGGACGGCCTGGTACTCTGAGAAGAAGTCGATGGCATCCCGAAACCCCTGTCTCCCGGATTTGCAAGCGGGGCCTGCTCGCCCGGTACAAGTTCTTCGGCACTGCAGCATTCTTGACGCTGCTGACAAGAGCTGATGGCGGCTGCAAGGAAAACGATGGCAGCGGCCCAAAAAGTTCTTTTGATTTTCATACTTATTTATTTCTTAAATCATATAATGCGTTTATCTCCTTTTTGCTCAGTTTTCGATCATATATCCTGAAATCATCCATCCATCCATTAAAGAACGGATCTGGAGCAAAACGGCTGCGTCCGAGCCAGTTGCAGCTCGTGCTTATCGGTTGCGGCTTAAGACAACGGTAGCTTTCTCCCATCTTTTCGCCATTCAGGTAAAAAGTCACTTTGCCTTCATACGGGACATTGAGTCCTTTCTTGTTTCGAACAACTCCCAATGGATTATCAACAGATGAATCATAAACTATCACATAATGGTCCCACCGGTTCAACTTGACATCATAGCCAAGATAGGCCTCCCCGGGGCTGGTCATCTGCTCGACTATGCTCTCAACGGCATTCCCCTCATAAGTGACCCACTGATCAAACCATAAGCTGTTTTCCGAACCTTGCGCTGGTCTGCCAATCAACCAAGTAACAGCATTGCCGGACATCGGGGCATCCTGATTAAAGTCCATTATCCTGTTCCACATCTTACAGTCTTTCCATTTGACCCATACGCTGATGGAATAATCTCCGTCAAAATAGATTCTGTCTTTCGGATATTCCACATAATCATCAACACCATCAAAATAGATAGACCCGTGCCCGACAATACTGTCATCAGACAAGACCGCGCCATGAAGAGTCCAACAAGAAGACTCTTCCGCCTCATTTTCTCCGGGCTCAAAATTTGAGTGTATGATCAAACCATTATTCACAGTGTTGCACCCGGAGAAAATAAGACATAAAAGTAAAAAGGCTCTAAAAACCTTCATTTTGAGTAAGGTTAGGATTGTTATCAACTTCAGAACGAGGAATAGGCATCCATTCCTTTCCTGACGTGAAATTGTTCTTATGCTTTACGGAACGGGCCTTTACCTTATCGGTAAATTTCTCTTTTGTTCCAAGACCGAACCGCCTGAGGTCAAAGAAGCGGTCATATTCAAAGCAGCATTCCTTAGCTCTCTCAATGTCAAGATTGTCCATAAAAGCTTCAAGAGAAGCAGTGCAGTTACGGATGGCAGGATTGGTGCTGTCAGCAAGCTTAGGCATGTTCGCACGTTCTCTGACCTTATTGACATAATATGCGGCTTTTCCAAGATCTCCGGTATTCGCCAGACATTCCGCATAACTGAGCAACGTTTCTCCGTACCTGAGAATTCGGCAGTTGATTCCGCAATAGAAATTTATCTGAGAAGTGGTTTTACAATAATCTTCAGTATACTTTCTCACATAATTAAGATCTTTCCATGCGTCACTGTCCCAACTCGTACGGTTCATCCAAAGCACCTCTCCAGGGAAATCATCAAATATCTCCTTATAGAAAATGTTGTTGCGCAACCTCAAATCATAACCGCCGTCTTTATTGAGCTCTGATTTATATGCATCTATCAGCCAATCATATACTGAGTAGTCGCCAAAACCGCATGGAGACATGGAGAAGAACTTCTGTCTGAACTGGTTGAAAGAGCAATTAGAGTCATTATTCCCTCTTCCATAGAAGGCGCCAAAAGAAGGATTGGCATAATTCTGAATCTCAAATATGGACTCACAGTTGTTCTCGGTGTCCTCACGGAAATTGTCCTGATATCTGTCGCAAAGGTCGAATCCTCCATTCTCCACGATATCCTCATAGTATGGAAGAGCTTTTGAATATTCGCCCCTATTCATATAGAGCTTGCCAATAAACGATGCCGCAAACCACTTGGTGACACGATACTCGCCTTTATAGGATGCCGGCAACTTTTCATATGCAAACTGAAGGTCATCTGCAATATGTCCGCAGAGTTCATCAAAATCTGATTCCTTGGCCTTGTCCTGAGGATCCGGAATGTAATCAACCCACGGGGCTTTCTTATAGAACATCGCAAGATAATAGTATGCCATTCCCCTCAGAGCCCTTGTCTGAGCCTCAATTTGAACAGCATCATACTTACTGAACGACACCTCTTTCATATATTCCAGAACCTGATTGCAACGGAAAACCATCTGATACAGATTGGACCAGGTAACATAATTCCAACTTCTGTCGTAATCAGGATAAGACAAGCTCACAAAAGCCACGAGACCCGAATCCGGAGACTGTGAGAACAGTTCATCACTTTGTCCGGACAGCATCATCGCATTCATCATGGCGAAGAACGAGTTGTAGAAACAGTGATATACACCGGTAAGCGCACTATTGATGTCCTCTTCCGAACTGTATGCGGTATTGGATACCAATTGGGTTGGATTGGAATAATTCAGCAAATCTTCACTGCAAGATGTGCAGAGACATATGGATGCTGATATCAATATTATTAAAAACTTTTTCATACCTGTCATAATTAGAAATTCAGATTTACTGCGAATATGATTGATTTTGGTGCAGGCTGGGCCTGGTAGTCAACTCCCGGCTCAAAGAGGCTGCCTATGAAATCAGGATCATATCCGGTATATTTAGTAAAGGTGATAAGATTCTGTCCGGTCAGAGAGAATCTGACATTGTCAAAGATGTGTTTAACACTCGCCGGAGCTTTAAGAGTATAACCGATAGACAAAGTACTGATCTTGAAGAAAGAACTGTTTTCAATCCAGCGGTCGATATAATATGCACTGTTTGCAGGATTGGAGTAAAGAGGGCGCGGATACCAAGCATTGTTGGTCTTATTTCCTTCAAATCCCCACCATGGCTGTCCCGCCCTCAGGTTGGCGCAGTCGTTCAGATTATCAGTGTACATACGAGTGTTGTTATATGCCCACTGTCCAAATGATCCGTATCCGGAAATAGTCATATCAAATCCCTTATACTGAGCCATTATTGACAGTCCGGCCTCCACTTTCGGCCACGGGCTCTTTCCGTCAAGCACAACACGGTCGGCATCGGTTATCTGGCCGTCACCATTGGCATCCTTAAAGCGTATGTCACCAGGCTTGGCATTAGGCTGAATGACCTTGCCGTCGGCGCTCTTATAATTCAGAACCTCCTCCTCAGACTGGAAAAGTCCGTCTGTCTCAATAAGATAATATGCACCGATTGCATGACCCACACGAGTTACGCAACGGGATGTATATTCCTCGAGCTTGCCATAACCGAAATCATTAAGGATGTTCTTCGTATGGCTGATGTTTCCAGAAATAGAATATGAGAAATCATCGCCTATAACATCTCTCCAGGTAACGGAGAGTTCCACTCCCCTATTGCTTATAGAAGCAGCATTGACATAAGGAGAAGATTCCGAACCTGTAGTGGCAAGAATTTTCAGAGTTGTAAGAACATCTTTGGAGCGGGCATCGAAATACTCGGCTGACACTTGCAGACGATTCTGAAGGAAAGCCACATCTACACCATAGTTTTGCTGAGTAAGAGTCTCCCATGCCAGATTGCTGTTGGAAAGATCCACTATCGCCTGTCCCATGGAAGGTTTTTCCCCATCAAAACGATATTGGGCATAACTGTTCACAAACATCTGATAATCGTAGTTGCCCACATTCTGACTTCCAAGAGTACCGTAATTGGCTCTTATCTTGAGGTCGTTGATCCATGGCACATTAAAGAAATTCTCTTCAGATATTCTCCAGGCGAACGAAGCAGAAGGGAAAGTTCCCCATCTGTATCCGCTTGCAAAACGAGAAGAACCGTCCCGGCGGACTGTCAATGAAAGCAGGTATTTTCCGGAATAGTCATAATTAACTCGGGCAAGGTACGATATCAACGCGTTTTCACTGGTATTTCCGCCACCGGAAGTAAGGCTGGTCGCACTGTCCACATTCTTAAAGAACTCTCCGCTCGCAGTTGATATCAGATTATTCTTGGTCACTGATGATGTGTACAGCTTGGAGTGCTCATAAGTCATACCCAGAACTGCGTTGATTTTGTGTTTTCCGAATACCTTGTCGAAGTTAAGAGTGTTCTCCACAACATTATGGTAGCTGCGGCCGGCCCTCGCCGATGCGGAAGACTGTCCGTCGGAACCGTTGAGGGCATTGGAGTAACCAGGAGTCCAGCTACGCGAATCATAATCCGAGATTGTCGTACCAAGAGACAACTTATACTTCAGCCAATCCATTATGTCAAGTTGTGCAAAAGCATTTCCCTGAATTCTCATGGTATTGGTGTAAGATTCTCCCGTATTAGCTTCCGCAACAGGGTTTGAACCAAGAGAGCGGGCATTGTCAGTTGAGCCGCGACCGAAACCTGCAGTAGTCGCAGCAGCAAGTTCGCTTTCAGTTTTCGCATATACCGGGATTGTAGGGATCATTCGTACAACACTGGTAAAAGAACCGCCGTTATTGACAGTTTTGGTATGACCAAGGAGAAGAGTCTCACCGAAGGACAGTCTGCCTTTTCGTGTTTCAGAATTGACACGGGCTGTGATTCTTGACATATTGCGTCCGAGTGTCACACCGGAGTTGTCCAGATAATTGAATGAAACTCGGTAATTGCCATTTTCATTACCATTGGAGAAACCGAGATTATATTCCTGTACAAAACCGGTTTTAAAGAATTCCTTCTGCCAGTCGGTATTGTTGTCCCAATGATTCATTCTTTTGGTGACACCTTCATAACCATCTGCGATGGAGTTGTCAAAAGCCAAATCGTACACCTTTTTCCATTCATCCGCCTGCGCGAATTTCATTCTCGGCAGATTCTGAACCGAAAGCTTTGTGCTGAACTCGATTTTAGTCTCTCCACTCTTTCCCTTCTTGGTAGTGATTATTATGACGCCATTCGCAGCACGAGAACCATAAATGGCAGCAGCAGAAGCATCTTTCAAAACCTGAATGGACTCGATATCGTCAACATTGAACTCGACACTGTTCGATGTCGGCATTCCATCAATTACATACAGAGGGTCATTGTTTGTCAGGTTGCCGGTACCTCGTATCTGAATCGACGGCAAAGAACCTATATCGCCACCAGATCTAACGTTGACTCCGGCAGCCAGGCCCTGAAGTGCATCTCCGATCGAGAGATTCATTTTATTTTTGAATTCGTCTGTCTTAACTACGGAAACGGCACCGGTGAGATCAGACTTGCGTACTGATCCATAACCAATCACAACCATTTCGTCAAGCGTTTCCGCTTCGTATGCCAAAACCACGTCAAGGGTGGTTTTTCCTTTTACGGAAAGTTCCTGCGTAACGGTCCCCATAAAAGAGAACACCAACACCGCATCATCCGGAACCGAGATTGAATACTTACCATCAATATCCGCGGTAGTACCTTTGGATGTGTTGTCTTTTACATAGATAAAAGCGCCAACTACCGGAGTTGCATCAGAGAACAATACAGTTCCGCTGACGGTTTTTTCCGCGTTTTGGGCCAAGGCCACATTTGGTCTCACGGCTGCCAACAAGACAAAGACTGCCGTCAGGACCAGTGGGATCCTGTTAAAAATCGATTTCATAAGAAATGTTATTTTAGTTAATTAGAATGTGTTAGAAAATTTCGCAGTTTTCTTTTAGAATCTGTACAAGATTGTACGCAAATTTACGAATCTCTTTTTCGTCCCGGTCCTTCGGATCTTGCTTGCGCCAAGCCTCTATTCTGGCTGACGGCATATCATGCATCGGAACCATCTGTGCTGACTCAAGAAGATTGGCGCACCATTCCGCTGCTTCAAGAATATCATCTGTCGAAGCTCTTGTTGACTTGAAGACCTCTTTCTCCTCATTAAAGGCCTCTTCCACGAGCTGGATAGCCCTGTTTGCATATCCTTCCTTATTAGGATACTCCCGTACGGATGTGCTCAAATCCCGGTTGCGATAAAATCCCAGGCATGCAGCAACGATTGAAGGATCCCTAACAGTTCCATCCTGATAGAAGATACCGTGAATATCTCCCCAGTATCCGCCGATCATAAGTTCGAAAAGATACCATCCGGCATTGTACTCGCTAGCAACCTGAAGGGCAAGGTCATATGGATTTGAACGTCCGATACATCCCATCTCGCTATTCATCATCTGCTTGCCATACTTCTCAGCTATACTCTTTGCAAGTTCGTAGCTGGCTGTTATATTGGCACGAGTCTCCAGATAATCGTGGAAAGAGATGACGTCAACAAGATCCGCAGATGCCTGCTCTATGAATTTAGGATATGTTACACCGACCGTGATATCGTTCTTCGGGGCAATCTCTTTGACAAGTTCGCAATAATGACGGACAAACTTGAATATTTTCTCCGCCCTTGCCTCCTTCTCTTCTTCAGGAGCGTGCTTATAATAATCGTTACATGTAGGTTCATTCATTATGTCCCAACACAGCAGCCCGTCCATACCTTTCAGTGCATTGACTGTGGCACGTACATAATCATCTCCTTTTTCTTTCCAATAACTCTCTTCCAGAATTTCAGGATTCAGACCATTGCCGTTCCATAGGATAGGCATCACGGAAATACCCATTTCGTTGGCAATCTTAACATAATTCTTAAGACTGGTGATAAACTGCTGCGGATTTCTCTCATACCCGCCAAGCCAGATTCTCGTACTGTTGATACCTATGCGTTTCGCATACCCGAGTTGCTGCCGGACAGTCTCGTCGTCCGCTCGCCAACCAAGATAACATACACCGCGGATTTTACTGTAATCCGTTTTTTGCGCCGGCCTGGCATTGGAAATCGGCCCTCCCAATACGGTCATCAAGACCAGCAGCAACACTGCAATGTTTTTTTTCATACTGTTTTAATTATGTGTTTGATGTCCCGAACATAGGTAAAATATGGAACACAGGGTGCAAAATATTGGTCAACTTCGGAAAATATTTTTGCAAGAAGAGTTATATGAACGATATTTTGCACCATTTAGCCGATTTGTGTCATTTTTTGATGTTCTTCAAGAATTCCGAAGGTGAAATATTAAACTGCTGCTTGAACTTACCTGCAAAATAAGACGGAGAAGTGAAGCCGACCAGATAAGCCACCTCATTAATGCGATACTTGCCCTCCGCAAGAAGTTCCGCGCCCTTCTTAAGACGGCAAAGACAGATATACTCGTTTATATTCAGTCCGGTATTGCCTTTCACTTTCCTGAACAGAGTTGATCTGCTGGCCCCGAGTTTGGCCGCCAGGCTCTCAACATTAAGATCCGTCTCCGAAAGTCTGTCCATTATCTCGCCATGAAGGCGGTCCATAAACTCATCGTCGATATTATTAACCTTCAACCCATTGAAATGAGACAAAGGAGAATCCGCGAATTGCCGGAACATAAGTTCTCTGTTCTTGAACAGGTTCTCAATGCTTGCTTTCAGGAGTTCGACACCAAAAGGTTTCTCGAGATACCCGTCAGCTCCCACCTTAAGAGTCTCCATGTGCTTATCCATGCCGATAGCAGCTGTCAGCAGGATTACGGGGATATGACTGTATTCAATATTCGTTTTGATTTGATTGCACAAGGTGCATCCATCCATGACAGGCATCATGATGTCACTTACAACCATATCCACTCTTTCCCTAGCGATAATATCCAGTGCCTCCTGTCCGTTCCCGGCGATAGAAACATTATATTCCTCGGACAGCACCTTCCCTATATAACGCGCGAGCACCGGATCGTCCTCCACCACAAGAATGGTACGGCGGCTCTCCATAAACTTCATGGCAGAATCGGACTCACTGATAATGTCGGCATCCGGTTCGACAAGTTCAACCTGGTCTGTTTGATCTTTCGGTAAAATAAGCACAAAGGTATTGCTGTCCGGAACCTGTGGATCATCCAGAAGAGACAGACTCCCCTGATGCAATTCCGCAAGAGTTCTGGAAAAAGACAGCCCCAGGCCGGTGCCGCGACTTCCGACAATCTTGACCTTTCGCGATTTCTCCTGGAAAAAAGGCTTAAAAATATTCTCCCTGTCCTCAGCGGGAACTTTCTTTCCGTCACTTGTCACCCGGATTGTTATGCTGTTCTCTCCCTCCTCCAGAGACAGGCTCACGGAAGAGTGGCAATATTTCAGTCCGTTTGAAATAAGATTGCAGACAATCTTTTCCACGCTCGCGGCAACACACTTGATCTTCACCTCATGTTCCGGAATATCAGCACGAAAATCTATCCCATTATCGGCAGCGGCACCTCTGAAATCCGCACAACACTTGCGAACAATTTCACATATATCTTCCTCAATGAAATTAAGACGAAGCCGATGGCTCTCCATTTTACGAAAATCCATCAGCTGATTGGTCAGGGACAGCAGTCTGTCAGTATTGGATTGTATCGTTTTCAAGTCCTCCAGAGAATCCGCCGTATATTCTCCCGTATCCAGAATCTTGTCAAGCGGCATTTTGATAAGAGTCAAAGGAGTGCGAATATCGTGAGTTATGTTCGTGAAGAAATTGATTTTAGCGTCATAGATTTCCTTCTGCTTCTCATTCTCCAAATCCGCAATCATCTTTTCCTGAGCCGCCTTACGCTTCTTTCGATACTTCAATACCAGACAAACCGCTATCACGCAGCAAAGGACCGTGGCAAGCAATTTGGCTTCATTAGACGCATAAAACGGCGGAGAGACTATTATCTCCACTCTTTTCTGCGAATCTTCGGATTCACACCCCGCCAGCAAGACCTCAAAGATATAATGTCCAGGATTGATTCCGGCAAAAGTAATATGATTCTCTTTCGTGAAAGACTCGATGACATTCTTGCCGCCCTGACGAAGCCGGTAGTGAAACCTCTGCTCTTTGAGATTATCATCTTGTGGTACGGCGAACCTTATCGTAATATACGACGCATCCTTGTACTTGACTTTGAATACGTTTGAAACAAGAGTGGACAGGCCCTGTCTGGAAGCAATACTTTCCTCCTTATCCTGATGACCGACAAGTATATCCGAGATATATAGTTCGGGCGAACCCGGACTGTCAAAATCCGAAGGCACAAAGGACATCATTCCGAGGGTGGTTCCCCAATACATTCTGTCGTCCTCCGTACACAACACCGCCCCGTATCGGAACATGTTTCCAACAGGGAAATTGCAATCATACCTATGTATGCTGCTTTTGCCGGCGGCATCCACACTCAAAGAGAAAATTCCTCTGTCCGTGCTGACCCAATATTTCCCGTCTCTGACCTGAGTCATTGCACATACTATATTGCTCGGCAAGCCATCTTCGGCCGTATAATAGACAAGTTTGTATTTGCCGGGGTGCGACTCATCCTCCTTCGCTCTACAAAGCCCCAAACCTTCCGTGGAAATCCACATGTCCCCGCTCTTGTCCCTGAATATGTTCGTGACAAAAGCAGACTCCATATCATGCTCGTCATCCGAAACACTCAATGTGGATATTTTGCCCGTTTTGACGTCCCGTACAAATACCCCGTTGCCATACGTGCCTATCCAAATGTTGCCGCGGTCATCCTGACAAAGACTATGTACGAAATAATTGAAATCCCCGTCTTTTTCGAAGCGACGCTTCTTGTCGTCAAAAAAACAAATCCCGGCCGTTGTGCCTAAGACAAGCCGGTTGCTGCGGGTTCGCAGCAACACCACACAATGTCCGTTATCAATGTCTATTCTGTTTTCGAAACTGCCAGTTTCCGCAGAAAATACAAAAACGCCGTTATCATACGAGGCGGCATATATCTTATCGTTGTAAAGCTGTATTGAGTGGAAATTGCTTTTCGGAGGCATTCTGTCGAGCCCTTTAAACTTGAACACCGTCCGGTCGGGACAAATCCTGTTTATATAACCGTCCTCCGTACCAACCCATATAGTTCCACTTCCGTCTCGGAAAATCGCCCTTACGGTACTTCCATGTATTGATGTCCCAGGCAGTTCGGAGTTTTCCCTATAGAATACGACTTTCGAGGAGTTGTATAAATTCAGGCCGCTATAGAACGTCCCTATCCAAATACGGCCGACACTATCTTTCGAAATACATCTCAAATTGTCATTGGACAATGAAAATTCATCCGTGGGATTCGCCGTCAGATATCTATATTTTTCAAAACTGTCATTGAATATGTACAAACCTCTGTCTGTCACCACCAGATAATTGTCATGGGAATCAACAAGCATATCCATGACCAAAGCATTGACATTATCTTCATTCCCTCTGAAAAGAAACTCGACTTCACCGCTTACGTGATTTACCCTCAGCACATCATTCTGTTCTGTCGCAAGCAGCAATCTCTCCCCATCTATCCCGGAGATGAATTTAAGGGTCTTTCCAGCTCTTATATCGTTATCCGAAAGCACCTGCAACGAGGTAAAGTCATCGCTGTCCCTATTATATCGCTTTACACAACCATCGTAAGAAGAAAACCACACATCCCCATTGTCATCCATGCAAATTTTGACAGCCGGGAAATAAGTTTCTTTCGGATAAAGCACCACGTCATGCGTTTTGGTATCCAGCCTCAGAATATCGCCGCCGGAAATCATCCATATGAAACCATCTCCATCAATCTGCATCTCAAAGACAGGTCTGTTGACCCCGATATCAATTTTCTCCTGAGACGATGTGTTGAGATCTATGCACCACATGCCCAATATGGATGAAAGCCAAACGTGTCCTTCCCTATCCGCGCACATTGCACAGACCGCCCCCATCGGGCCGATTCGACTAAACCTCTTTCCGTCATATCGACACGCCCCATCCTTGGTCCCGAACCACATGAAGCCATAACTGTCTTCCGTCATGCACAATACGGTATTGCTTGGCAACCCGTCATCGGTGTCAAAATGCTTGAAGTAATACTGCTCCGCTCCTGCCGATAAACTGACACACAGCAGAAGCACAGCCAAAAATCCGGAACGATACATTTGATTATTGGTTATATGTGATTGTCGGTTATATGCCGCAGATATCTTCTCTTTCGCGCAAATCCTTGATTCGCAGCTGAATGGATGAGTTACCGCGATAATAGTTCTCGACTATCGAATAGCAGATGTCAAACGGGTTGCCTTCCTTTATGTGGTCGTAGTGTTCGGCCATATTGAAGGCAATCGACGATATCTGATGATATGGCTGGTCTTCCTGTATAAGGTCAAGTTTCATGTGTACCCCGCCGGCACCGACCTTCCGGCCCGTCCCCGCGTCATAGACATTTTCGGTAAGAAACACAGGATTGTGGTTGCCGGGACCAAACGGCTGGAATTGCTTGAGTATCCTGAAGAACTTGGGTGTGATGCAGGCAAAATTGAGCTTGCTGTCCACCTCTATCACAGGAGTCATCATCTCCGTCTCTATCTTGGCGGATATATATTCGTCCATCCTGCGGGCAAATTCCGGCAGGTTCTCTTCCCTTAGCGTCAATCCGGCCGCATACACATGACCGCCGAAATTCTCCAGAAGATCCGCGCAGCTCTCAATGGCACCATACAGGTCGAATCCGGATATGCTTCGCGCAGAACCGCTCACGAACCCGTTTGACTTGGTGAGGACGACCGTAGGCTTGTAATATGCTTCCACCAGACGCGATGCCACAATGCCGACGACTCCCTTGTTCCACTGGGGATTGTACACAATCATGGCGCTGCCGTTGCAGAGACAATTCCCGGTCTGCACCATATCCAGAGCTTCCTGAGTGATTTCCCGGTCAATATTCTTGCGTTCGTTGTTGCTTTCGTTGATTTTTTCTCCGATCTGCATGGCTTCAGAAAGGCTCCGTGACGTCAACAGCTCCACTGCAAGGCGCCCGGTCTCCATTCTTCCGGCAGCATTGATTCTCGGGCCTATCTTGAACACGATATCGTCTATGGACACGTGACCCGGCTCGAGACTGGAAAGGTTTATCATGGCCTGAAGGCCGGTGCAGGGATTCTCATTGAGCTGCTTGAGCCCGAAATGCGCAAGGATGCGGTTCTCCCCCACCATCGTGACCAGGTCAGAGGCAATGCTGACAACCAGAAGATCCAGAAGCGGCACCAACGTCTCAAAAGGCACCCCGTACCGTGCGGAATAAGCCTGTACCAGCTTGAATCCTACGCCGCAACCCGAAAGATCATCAAACGGATAATGGCAATCTTCCCTTTTGGGATCAAGCACAGCCACAGCGGCGGGCAGCGAATCCTCCGGAAGGTGATGATCGCAAATAATCATGTCTATCCCCTTGGATGCCGCATATTCCACCTTATCAATAGCCTTGATACCGCAGTCAAGCGTGACTATAAGCCCGGCACCTGATTCTACGGCATAGTCTATTCCCTTGAAAGACACTCCATAACCCTCATCATATCTGTCAGGTATGTAGAAATCCACCTTGTCGGTAAAACGGCGCACGAAAGAATACAGCAAAGCCACTGCGGTGGTACCGTCCACGTCATAATCTCCATACACCAGGATGCCCTCTCCGGAAACCACGGCGCGGTGAAGGCGCTCCACCGCCACATCCATATCTTTCATCAGGAAAGGATCATGAAGATTGTCAAGGCTCGGACGGAAAAAAGAACGCGCCTGTGCGAAAGTCTCCACACCGCGCTTTATAAGCAAATCGGCCAGCACCTTATCGATGCCGACTTCCGTAGCCAGCCGGTCGACCTTTTCCGGATCGGACGGCTCGCGGAGTACCCATTTGCTGTCTCTGGCCTGAACCATATCCTTACAAAGTTAGTCAATTATTTTGACATTTGGTAAAATTCCATAAAAATCGTAATTTTGCGAACTTTGGAAGAAATATATTGTTATGGAATACAGCGAACAAGAACTTTTGCGCCGGGAATCCCTTGCCAAACTCAGAGAACTCGGCATAGAGCCTTATCCGGCAGCACTTTATCCGGTAAACACAAACGCCGCAGAAATCAAATCCGGCTTCGATGCGGAAAAGGGCAATTTCCAGGAAGTTTGCATTGCAGGAAGGCTTATGAGCAGGCGCATAATGGGCGCAGCCTCATTCGGAGAGATTCAAGATGAGACAGGACGAATTCAGATTTACGTCAAAAGAGACGAAATCTGCCCCGGTGAAGACAAGACCATGTACAACACCGTCTGGAAAAAGCTTCTGGACATAGGTGACGTCATCGGCATCCGCGGATTCGCATTCATCACCCAGACCGGACAGCTGAGCATACATGCCAAGGAACTCACCCTGCTCAGCAAGTCCCTGAAAGTTCTTCCTATTGTAAAAGAGCTTGACGGCCAGGTTTTCGACGCATTTACAGACCCTGAGCTGCGTTATCGCCAGAGATATGTAGACCTTATCGTAAATCCGCAGGTAAAGGACGTATTCATCAAGAGAGCGAAGATCATTGCCACCATGAGAGAATACTTCAACGCCGCCGGATGTCTTGAGGTGGAGACACCTATTCTTCAGAGCATCCCGGGAGGTGCCGCGGCCAGACCGTTCATCACCCACCACAACGCTCTGGATATTCCTCTGTACCTCAGAATTGCCAACGAGTTGTACCTCAAAAGACTCATCGTCGGCGGATTCAACGGAGTCTATGAATTTGCAAAGGACTTCCGCAACGAGGGCATGGACAAGACCCACAACCCGGAATTTACCTGCATGGAAATATACGTAGCCTACAAGGACTACATCTGGATGATGAATTTCGTCGAGAATATGCTGGCCAAGGTATCCGTAGCCATAAACGGCACCACCAAGGTAAAAATCGGTGACAACGAAGTGGATTTCGCTGCAGGATACCGCAGACTGCCTATCCTCGAAGCCATCAAGGAGTACGCCGGAGTGGACGTGAGTGAAATGGACGAAGCCGAATTGAGAGCTACTTGCGAGAAGCTCAACGTACATACCGAGCCGTCCATGGGAAAAGGCAAGCTTATCGACGCCATTTTTGGAGAGTATTGCGAAAGCAAACTCATACAGCCTACATTCATCACCGACTATCCGGTGGAAATGTCTCCTCTGTCCAAGCGCCACCGCCACAATCCTAAGCTTACCGAGAGGTTCGAGCTGTTCGTATGCGGAAAGGAACTTGCCAACGCATACTCCGAGCTCAACGACCCTATCGACCAGCTTGAGAGATTCGAAGAGCAGGCAAGGCTCAAGAGCAACGGTGACGACGAAGCCATGTTCATCGACTACGATTTCGTCAAGGCGCTCGAATACGGTATGCCGCCGACAAGCGGACTTGGCATGGGTATCGACCGTCTGACTATGTTCCTGACCGGCCAGACCACCATTCAGGACGTTCTCCTCTTCCCTCAGATGAAGCCGGAGAAAAGTCTCAAGAAAGAAGACAAACAGTGACGGAATACATCGCATCTTCAGCCAATCCTAAGTTCAAACGACTTATCGCGCTGCTTCAGAAGTCCTCTGAGCGGCGCGAAAGCGCTTTGTTTACGGTCGAGGGCGTACGGGAGATATCCCATTGCATCGAAGCCGGATACAAGCCGGACTGCATCTTTTTCTGCCCCGACATCGTAAGCGAGGAGGCCCTTCCGCAATGCAGACATTTCGCATTGTCCGCCGGTCTCTATGCCAAAGCCGCCTACCGGGAAGGGACAGAGGGCGCAATAGGGGTGTTTCAAGCCATAGAGCACCCGCTGTCGGGCCTTCATCTCAAGGATAACCCCCTGATAGCGGTATTGGAGAGCGTGGAAAAGCCAGGCAACCTCGGTGCCGTGCTCAGGACTTGTGATGCCGCCGGAGCGGACGCTCTTATCATCTGCGACCCGCGTACCGATTTGTACAACCCCAACCTCATACGTGCATCCATAGGAGCTGTTTTCACGGTTCCCACGGCAGTGTGCACCACCGCGCAGGCCATAACCTTCCTTAAATCCAAAGGGATCCGGATACTTACGGCGCAACTTCAGGACTCCAGCCTGTACTACGACTGTCCTATGACAAAGGGAACGGCAATAGTGATGGGCACCGAGGCTACGGGCCTGTCGGACAAGTGGAGGCAGGCAGCCGACGCACATATACGCATCCCGATGCTCGGGAAGCTGGATTCCCTCAACGTGTCAGTTTCAGCAGCAATTCTTTTATATGAAGCAGTCAGACAGCGCAACGACAGATAGATTCGGACTGATAGGACATCCTATCGCCCGCTCGTTAAGCCCTGCCATTTTCACGGCGGCATATTCCGGAAAATATCCTTTCGACCTCATTCAGACCGAGAGTTTCACCGAGGCGTGGGAGCGCTTCATCCGCGATTACAAAGCCATAAACGTCACTTCCCCGTTCAAGGTCAACGCCTTCCAGAACGCGGATATCATAAGTGATGAAGTGAAAAGATGCGGAGCTTCCAATCTGTGCGTGAAGACCGAGAACGGAATCGCCGCATACAATTCGGATTATCGTGGAGTAAAGGCCCTGCTTGAGAAATATGCGCCGGGGACGGCCGCAGTCATAGGATTCGGAGGTGCCGGCAAGGCTGCGCTCGCTGCCGTCGAAGAACTCGGATTCAGCACCAGATTGTACCGTCACGATGAGATCGCCGGTGGCGTCAGTGCAGACGTGATAGTATATACTCTTCCGAAGGCGGCCCCGGGAATAGACAGGCTCGAAAGCGAAATCCTTCTGGAGGCCAACTACAAAAACCCTTGTCTGGATCAGCACAAAGGCTACATCGGAGGCAAACAGTGGCTTCTTATGCAAGCCGTCATGGGATACGAGCTCATGACCGGAGAGATACCCGACAAGGCTGCTATGGAATCAGTGCTGCTATAATTTCTTCCGCCACCTGTCGCGGCGTTTTTCCGGCCACATCGACTGACAAGCGCGCCATTTCGTATATCGGCAGCCTCTCCGTGTAGAGTTTCGCGGCATTCGAAGACAATGGCCTTGAAGCGTCCCCGCCCCCAAGGCGCGAAGATATCGTTTCCCAATCGCATTTCAGATATACAGTGCAGGTGTGCCCGAGGATAAGTTCCCGCGCCGCCGGAATTGTGGGGGTACCGCCGCCAAGAGACAGCACCTTCCGAGCCAGGGAAGCATGCTCTTCGGAAAGATATGCCTTCAATGCGGATAATTCCGCATCACGGAATGCGCTTTCTCCGCCTTGGAAAATATCCGGAATGCTGCGGCCTTCCCTTGCGGTCACATATTCGTCAAGGTCGGTATATTCAGCTCCTGTCAGGGCGGCAAGTTCCTTTCCCACGGTGCTTTTTCCGCATCCCATAAATCCGAGAAGGCATATTATTGACGGTCCGTTATCCATATTGCTTGCTGAATTGACCGTAAATATACTGCTATTTCATCGCTTTTCGCAAAAAAATCTGTATATTGCAAGTTCATTGAAACGACAAAATATTGAAACTATGTCACTGAATAAAGTAATGCTTATCGGTAACGTCGGAAAGGATCCGGAAGTTCGTTACCTCGATGGAAACTCCCCTGCCGGGCAGGGAAGGAAAGTCGCCTCCTTCACTCTGGCGACAAGCGAAAGATATCGTGACCGCAGCGGCGAGGTCAGGGAAAACACCGAGTGGCACAATGTTGTGGTATGGGGCCAGAGCGCTGACATCGTGGAACGCTATGTCAAGAAAGGCACCCAGCTCTATGTCGAAGGAAGACTCCGCACAAGATCATGGACCGACCAGAGCGGAGCCAAGCGCTACACTACGGAAATAAACGCGGATTCCCTGCAACTTCTCGGCCGCAGGGACGACTCTGCCGGAGCAGGACAGAGCGCCGGATACCAGGGCGGCAATCAACCCGTTCAGGCGCCACAGCCGGCTCAGCAGCCTGCATATCAGCCTCCTGTGCAGCAGGCACAGCAAGGTACATGGGGACAGCCTTCAGCCGCACCTCAGACATCCGCTACGGGAATTGACAATCAGGAAGACGATCTTCCATTCTAAAAGGCATACAAATGACACAGAAGATTTCCAAAATGATGAACGACTCGCCGCTGGCGAGATGGACAGTGCTCGTGCTCGTAGCACTGATGATGTTCTTCGCTTACATGTTCGTGGACGTAATGTCCCCTCTCAAATCTCTCGTAGAGAGCAAACTTGGATGGGACAGCGGGGTATTCGGAAAATATGCCGCATCCGAGTACATCCTTAACGTCTGCGGATTCCTTATTCTCGCAGGCATCATTCTGGACAAGCTCGGCGTACGGTTCTCAGGAATCCTTTCCGCAGGACTGATGGTTTTCGGCGCCGGTATGAAGTTCATCGCAGTCAGCGACTGGTTCCAAAGCACCGCTTTCTGCGGATGGCTCGACAGCTGGTGGGTAGAATTGCCGGGAAGCGCCAAAATGGCTTCGCTCGGATTCATGATTTTCGGATGCGGATGTGAAATGGAAGGCACCAACGTCTCCAAAATCCTGGCCAAATGGTTCAAAGGCAAGGAAATGGCTCTTGCCATGGGACTTGAGATGGCTATCGCCAGACTCGGCGTTTTCGGAGTGATGTGGATTGCCCCTTTGATTTCAGAGAAGTTTGACAATTCCATCCTTGCTCCTGTCGGATTCTGCGGAGCGCTCCTCGTAATCGGACTCATCAACTTCATCATATTCGGAATAATGGACCGCAAGTTCGACTCCCAGCTCGTGGACGCCGGACTCGCAACTGCCGAAAAGTCTCCTGAGGATGAATTCCATATCAGCGACCTCAAGGCTATCTTCACAAGCAAGATGTTCTGGATAGTTTCCCTTCTCTGCGTCCTCTACTACAGTGCCATATTCCCGTTCCAGAGATATGCCACAAACTTCCTTGAGGAAACCCTTGCCATAGACGCCGCCTCTGCAGCCAAGCTGTTCAGCTGCTTCCCTATACTCGCAATGGTCATGACACCGATGCTCGGAATTTTCCTTGACCGCAAGGGTAAAGGCGCGACAATGCTGATGTTCGGCTCGATTATCATGATTGTGTGCCACTTGAGCTTCGCATTCATCCTTCCGGCATTCCCTCAGAAGTGGTTTGCCCTGCTTCTCATTGTAGTACTCGGCATAAGTTTCTCTCTTGTACCGGCGGCACTTTGGCCATCCGTACCGAAGATTATAGACGAGAAGATTCTCGGAAGTGCATACTGCCTGATATTCTGGGTTCAGAACATCGGACTCTGCCTTGTACCGATGCTTATCGGCTCGCTCCGTGCATCCACAGGAAGTTATTTCGTACCGATGCTGGTATTCTCAAGCTTCGGAGTTCTCGCCTTCATATTGAGCATTTACCTCAAGGCTGAAGACAAGAAGAAAGGCTACGGTCTGGAACTTCCTAACATCAGTGAATAAAGAATGAAATCCGCAACAGGTAAAGCAGGGCGCATCGTGGCACTCATCTGTCTGATGGTGCCGATGTTCGCATCGTACTTTTTCGATGACATGTTCTCGACACTGTCCCAGCTGTTTCAGCATCCGGAGTGTCTTGAACTCGGATGGAACAGCGCCGATTACGGGTTCTACGCAGGCGGGTACAGTTTCCTGTGCGTGTGCGGCGGACTGGTAATCTGCGGCGTCCTGCTCGACGTGTTCGGAGTAAAGATAGTCGGCTCCATATTTGTCGCACTCATGGCAATAGGTGCCGGCACTGTTTTGACTGCACTGCGCAGCGGCCTGCCTCCGCAGACCTCCCTCGGTATTGCATATATAGGATGCATGCTGTTCGGACTCGGAAGCGAGATTGCGGGAGTCGCCGTCACCAGATCCATTGCCAAATGGTTCAAGGGAGGGGACGTAGCCTTCGCCATGGGAGCGCAGGTGGCGGTGGCAAGACTGGGCACGGCCGCAGCTTTCATATTGTCTCCTGTCATCGTAAAGCAGAAAATGCCCGGAGAGATATATTCGCTTGCCGACACCTCCAAGCCGGCAGTGCTCGGACTGACCCTGATTATGCTCGGAGTGCTTCTCTGGGGCATATTCGTAGCGATGGACGTCCGGTTTGACAGGCAGCAAGGAATACGCACTGGACGCGGCAAGGTGAAGGACGACGACAAGTTCAGATTCTCGGATATCCTGAAGGTTCTCACCAACCCGAGATTTATTCTTATATCCCTGCTCTGCGTATTCTTCTACTGCTGCATCATATCTTTCAAGAAATTCGGTACATCCATAGTTATTCCACGTTTCGGAATGAATCTGGACAGCGCGAAATGGGTCATTTCAATGATTCCTTTCTTCACCGTGGTATTCACCCCGCTGTTCGGTGCCCTTGTGGACAAATTCGGCAAAGCCAGCACCTGGATGACAATAGGAGCACTGATGGTACTGGCCGCCCACCTTCTGCTGTGTTTTGCACCGGAAGGCGTACCGTTCTGGGGCTATTTCGCAATTGCAATCCTCGGTATGGGATATTCTCTGGTACCGTCAGCCATGTGGCCAAGCGTACCTCGCATTGTCCCGGAAAAGAATCTCGGCACGGCATATTCCCTCTTGTATTGGATACAGAACATAGGTATGCTGCTGGTCCCGATAGCAGTGGGCCGGATATTCGATTCGCATCACGGGATACAGGCTGCAGTTAAGGCGGAATACATATTCATAGCTCTCGGTTGCATAGCATTGGTTACCGCGCTGCTTCTCAAAAGGGAAGCCTCGGCGCATCCGGAGCTTGGCATAGATAAAAAAAGCGGAGAATGAAATACGAACTCCTTGACAGCATAAACTCACCTTCAGATATAAAAGCATTCAGCATGCCGCAACTTGAGCAACTGTGCTCAGAGCTGCGGTCCTATATTATTGAGTGCTGCTCCGTCAATCCCGGACATCTCGCGTCAAGCCTCGGAGCCATAGAGATAATAGTCGGGCTCCATTATGTATTCGATACCCCGGAGGATAAACTGGTCTTCGATGTGGGACATCAGGCATACGCCCACAAAATATTGACGGGACGACGCGACGCTTTCAAGACCCTCCGCACCAAAGGAGGGCTCAGCGGATTTCCGGACAGAAGCGAAAGCGAGTATGACTGCTTCGGAGTAGGACACTCTTCGACATCCATTTCAGCGGCACTTGGCTTCGCCGAAGCTGCCAGAATGCAGAATCTGACCCGGAAGGTCGTAGCAATAATAGGCGACGGAGCCATCACCGGAGGACTGGCTTTCGAAGGACTCAACAATGCCGGAGCAAGTCACGCAGATTTGCTCACAATACTCAATGACAACAATCAGTCCATTGACCACAATATAGGTGCGATGCACGACTACCTGCTCCGGGTCACAACCAGCAATTCTTACAACAAACTCAAAGACAAGATTTGGAACATATTCGGGGAAGGGGCTTTCAGGCATTTTATCCAGCGCTGGGTGAAAAGTCTGAAGTCATGGTTTGTCAAGAGTTCGGGCGGTGATTTGTTCGAGTCGCTGGGGCTCAGATATTTCGGCCCGATTGACGGAAATAACATCGAAGAGGTCGTCTTCGCTCTGAAAAAGATAAAAAATATTCACGGACCGCGCATCCTGCACTGCAAAACCATCAAAGGCAAAGGATACCGGTATGCGGAGGAAGACCCTGTCACATGGCATGCTCCCGGCCGGTTCAATCCTGAAACCGGAGAAAGGATTTCGGGGAATCATACCCACGACAGATATCAGGATGTATTCGGAGAGGTGCTCACAGACCTTGCGACTAAAGACACCAATGTGGTAGGAGTAACTCCGGCCATGGCCCAAGGGTGCGGAATGTCCATGCTCGCCGAGCAAAGGCCGGGACAGTTCTTCGACGTGGGCATAGAAGAAGAACATGCAGTCACTTTCTCAGCGGGACTCGCCGCCGGGGGAATAAAGCCGTTCTGCAACATTTACTCCGCATTTTCACAAAGGGCCTACGATGAAATCATCCATGACGTGGCACTCCAGCAGCTGCCGGTGATTCTCTGCTTCGACAGAGCCGGACTTGTAGGAGAGGATGGAGCCACACACCACGGAGCTTTTGATATAGCGGCCTACAGGAGCATCCCCAACACCATAATCTCCTCCCCGAAAGATGAGACCGAGCTGAAGATGCTCATGTACACCGCCTACCGGTCCACCACCGGGCCTTTTATAATAAGGTATCCAAGGGGAACGGGGAACGGGGCTGACTGGAGGAATGCCGAATACGAAGTGCTTCCTGTCGGGAAAGCGGAAACACTGCTCGAGGGATCAAGGATTGCCGTCATATCTACGGGACCGGTAACCCACGATGCGCTTCAGGCGGCAGAAGAGTTCAAAGGAGAAGTGGGAGTGTTCAATTTCAGATTCATAAAACCGCTTGACGAAACTCTTCTGGAAGATATCGCCCACAGATACGAATATATCCTGACCGTGGAGGACGGATGCCTCAAGGGAGGGCTGTACGGTGCAGTGTGCGAGTATATCAGCGAGAAGGGTCTTGACTGCAAAGTCCATGGAATCGGAATACCGGACAAATTCGTAAGACAGGCCCGACAGAAAGAGCAACTCCACGAATATGGATTGGACAAAGAAGGCATTGTGACATTCCTGCAAAAAATTTTACGGAAATGTTTGGAAAATGACAAATAATCCCTATCTTTGCAATCCCTTTCCATAAGGGGGTCTTTGAAATAAAGATGCCGATGTAGCTCAGTTGGCGAGAGCGCGTGATTTGTAATCTCGAGGTCGTGGGTTCGACTCCCTCCATCGGCTCATCAGCAAAAAGGGCAAGTACCAGAGTGGCCAAATGGGGCAGACTGTAAATCTGCTGGTTTTACCTTCGGTGGTTCGAATCCATCCTTGCCCACCATTTTTTCCGAAAGAAGAATTCTCTTCTGAACAAGCGGGGTTCGTATAATGGCTATTATGCCAGCCTTCCAAGCTGGAAATGGGAGTTCGATTCTCCTACCCCGCTCCAAAAAAGCCGATGTAGCTCAGGGGTAGAGCGCATCCTTGGTAAGGATGAGGTCATGAGTTCAATTCCCATCATCGGCTCATTTGCCGGTTATAGTAACCGGCTTGTTTTTGCAACAACTTTTATACGTAATATTATGGCAAAAGAAGTTTTTAAGAGGGATAAACCTCATGTTAACATTGGTACAATTGGCCATGTTGACCACGGTAAGACCACACTTACCGCTGCCATCACCAAGGTTTTGGCAGACAAAGGCTTTAGCGAGGCCAAGTCATTCGATCAGATTGACAATGCTCCAGAAGAGAAGGAGCGTGGTATCACCATCAACTCTTCACACGTAGAATATCAGACCGCCAATCGTCACTATGCGCATGTAGATTGCCCGGGACACGCTGACTACGTAAAGAACATGGTTACTGGTGCCGCTCAGATGGATGGTGCGATTCTTGTAGTTGCCGCTACTGACGGTCCGATGCCTCAGACAAACGAGCACGTGCTTCTTGCAAAGCAGGTTAACGTGCCTAAGATGGTGGTTTTCCTTAACAAGGTTGACCTTGTAGAGGATGAGGAGATGCTCGATCTCGTTGAGATGGAGGTTCGCGAGCTCCTTAACAAGTATGATTTCGATGGCGACAACGCTCCTATTATCCGCGGTTCAGCTCTTGGTGCTCTCAACGGAGAGCCTAAGTGGGTTGAAAAGGTATTGGAACTCATGGACGCTGTTGACAGCTACATTCCGCTTCCAGTACGTGAGAACGAGAAGCCATTCCTCATGCCTATCGAGGACATCTTCTCTATCACCGGTCGTGGTACCGTAGTTACCGGACGTATCGAGACTGGTACCATCCATGTCAACGATGCAGCTGAAATCGTAGGTTTCAGCGACAAGCCAAAGAGCACCGTCGTAACTGGTGTCGAGATGTTCCGCAAACTCCTTGATCAGGGTGAGGCCGGAGACAATGTAGGTCTTCTTCTCCGCGGTATCGACAAGAAGGATGTAAAGCGTGGCGAGGTTATCGCAAAGCCAGGTTCAATCACTCCTCACAAGCACTTCCTCGGACAGATCTATGTCCTCAAGAAGGAAGAGGGTGGTCGTCACACTCCATTCCACAACAAGTATCGTCCTCAGTTCTTCATCCGTACCCTCGACGTTACCGGTGAGATTACTCTCCCAGAAGGCGTAGAGATGGTAATGCCTGGAGATAACGTAGAGATTAACGTTACCCTTATCACTCCTGTAGCTCTTAACGAAGGTCTTCGCTTCGCAATCCGTGAAGGTGGCCGTACAGTAGGTGCAGGTCAGGTAACCAAGATCCTCGACTAATTTTAACTCCTTGGTCGGTGTCTTCAACGCCACCGACCATTATAGGGGAATAGAACAATGGTAGTTCAGCGGTCTCCAAAACCGTCCATGTGGGTTCGATTCCTGCTTCCCCTGCAAATATCAAAGGTTACGATTTGGTAATTGTTTAACAGATGCCGCTTCTCTTGCTTCCATTCAGCGGTGTCCATTAAATGTAAAGATGAGAAAGTTTATCAATTACTTCAAAGAGTCTTTCGTAGAGCTGACCAAGAAGACTACTTGGCCAACCTGGCAGAAACTTCAGAGTTCTGCTATCTTGGTTATAGTGGCAACGATTATTCTGGCCGCTCTTTTGTCGGTTATAGACTTCGCTTTCCAATCTCTGATGACGGCAATTTATACTCTGTAATCTATCTGGGCTGGTATGGGCGAAATGAAATGGTATGTTCTGCGTACCGCAGGCAGCAAGGAGAAAAAAGCCAAGGAATATCTTGAAAGGGAGATCGAGAAAAGCGGTCTCCAGGATCAGGTTGCACAGGTGCTTGTTCCCGTAAAGAAGGAAATCGTTACCAAAAATGGCAAGAGAAAAGCCGTTGACAAATTGCTTTTCCCTGGCTATGTCCTCATTCAGGCAGAGCTTAGCGCCAAGTTGGAAAACATCATCCGTAATCTTGTTCCGGGCATGAGCGGATTCCTTACTGAGAAGAAAACCACCAACGGAACCCAATTCGAAAGAGTGCCGGTGCCTGTTCGTGATGAAGAGGTACAGAGGATTCTTGGCGGCCAGGACGAGAATGCAGACAATGCAGCAGAAACATTAGTAAACTACTCCATCGGAGAGTCTGTCCGCATCACAGACGGTCCGTTCAGCGGATTCAACGGTGTCGTGGATGAGATACTCGAAGACAGGAGCAAGATGAAGGTAATAGTTGAAATCTTCGGCAGGAAGACACAAGTTGAACTCAGCTTTACTCAAGTAACAAAAGCATAACAAGGATTATTATGGCAAAAGAAGTTACCGGATATATCAAGCTCCAAATCAAAGGCGGAGCTGCCAATCCAGCACCTCCGGTAGGACCGGCTCTCGGTTCCAAAGGCTTGAACATCATGGACTTCTGCAAGGCTTTCAATGCAGCTACGCAGGGTCAGGCAGGCAAGGTTCTGCCAGTTGTAATCACAGTTTACAACGACAAGTCATTCACATTCGAGGTTAAGCAGCCGCCAGTAGCTGTATCGCTCAAGGAAGCAGCGAAGATCAGCAAGGCGTCAGGTGAGCCTAACCGTAAGAAAGTAGCCTCCATCACATGGGATCAGGTGAAGACAATTGCAGAAGGCAAAATGCCGGACCTCAACTGCTTCACTCTCGCATCCGCAATGCGCATGGTAGCCGGAACAGCAAGAAGTTTGGGTATCACCGTTACAGGTGAATTCCCTGAGAACCTTTAATATCACACGCATTATGAGCAAATTGACAAAAAATCAAAAAGCAGTTGCAGAAAAGTACGATTCTCATAAGCTGTACCCGCTCGATGAAGCGTGCAAGATTGTAAAGGACATCACATACACAAAGTTTGACGCAAGTGTGGAACTCAGCGCGAATCTTGGTGTTGACCCTCGTAAGGCCAACCAGATGATTCGTGGCGTGGTTACCCTTCCTCACGGAACCGGTAAGGTTGTACGTGTACTCGCACTTTGTACTCCTGATAAAGAAAGCGAGGCTAAAGAGGCCGGTGCTGACTATGTAGGACTTGACGAATACATCGAGAAGATCAAGGGTGGCTGGACAGACGTGGATGTCATCATCTGTACTCCTTCAGTCATGGCCAAGGTCGGTGCTCTCGGAAAGATTCTCGGACCTCGCGGTCTCATGCCAAACCCTAAGACCGGCACTGTGACCATGGAGGTAGGAGCTGCCGTTAAGGCATCCAAGGGCGGTAAGATTGATTTCAAGGTTGACAAGACCGGAATCGTTCACGCTGCCATTGGTAAGGCTTCCTTCACTTCTGAGCAGATCTACGAGAATGCAAGTGAAGTTCTCCGTGCCATCGCCAAGCTCAAACCTCAGTCCCTCAAGGGAACATATATGAAAAGCGCGGCTCTTTGCTCAACAATGAGCCCGGGTATTAAAGTTGATCTCAAGGCATTCCTTAACAGTGCTGAGTAAAAATTCAATATTATGAAGAAGGAACTTAAAGGTCAGATTATTGAAAGCATCTCAGCTCAGCTCAATCAGTATCCAAACTTTTACATCACTGACATAGCTGGTCTGAATGCCGGACAGACAAGTAAACTCCGTCGCGAGTGCTTCAACGAGGGTGTTGAACTCACAGTAGTGAAGAACACTTTGTTCGCTCATGTACTCAAGGGAATGGAGGGCGAAGTAACCACTCTTGCAGATACTCTCGTAGGCAATACGGCTATCATGTACACCCACACTCCTGCAGCTCCTGCAAAACTTATCCAGAAGCTTCAGAGAGATGGTTTCAAGAAACCTGTCATCAAGGGTGCATTTGTACAGGACTGCGTCTTCATCGGTGAAGACAAGCTTGCACAGCTCGCAGCCATCAAGACAAGAGAGGAACTCATCGGCGATATCGTCGCTCTTCTCCAGAGTCCTATGCGCAACATCGTATCCGCTCTTGAGAACGCATCCGAGGGAAAAGCTGAAGACGAGAAAATCGGTTCAGCAAAACCTGCTGATGCACCTGTAGCAGAGGCTGCCGAAGCCGCTCCTGCAGCAGAATAACAAAGATTTATATTAACAATTAAAAAATTATACTTATTATGGCAGATATTAAAGCCCTCGCAGAAGAGTTGGTAAACCTTTCTGTAAAAGACGTTCAGGAACTCGCAAAGGTTCTCAAAGAAGAGTACGGTATTGAGCCTGCAGCTGCAGCTGTTGTAGTTGCTGCTGACGGTGGAAACGGTGCAGCCGCTCAGGCTGAGCAGACTGAGTTTGATGTAATCCTCAAGTCAGCAGGTCAGGGCAAACTCAATGTAATCAAGGTTGTCAAGAGCGAACTCGGACTTGGTCTTAAGGAAGCTAAGGACCTCGTTGACGGTGCTCCTGCAACTCTTAAAGAGAAAATTTCCAAAGCAGACGCTGAGGCTCTCAAGGCAGCCCTTGAGGAAGCTGGCGCTGAGGTTGAGATTAAATAAATCAACCTCTCCCTGCTTTAGGGGACAAACAGGTTTAGAGCCGGGATTAGTGGCTCTAAACCTTTTTTCCGTATTTAAGTTTTTCTCTATTTCCAAGGCAGAATATGTCAAATAAGACCATCAACAAGCGAATCAACTTTGCAACATCCAACATTCTGGAATACCCGGATCTCCTGGAGGTGCAGCTGAAATCGTTCAAAGATTTCTTCCAGCTGGAAACCACTCCCGAGAACAGGAAAAACGAAGGTCTGTATCAGGTTTTCCAGGAAATATTCCCGATAGAGGATACAAGGAACAGCTATAAGCTGGAGTTTATCGATTATTTCATCGATCCGCCTCAGTATTCCATCGAGGAGTGTCTCGACAGAGGACTGACGTACAGCGTTCCTCTGAAGGCAAAGCTCCGCCTTTCATGCACGGATTCAGAGCACGAGGGTTTCGAAACGAGGGTTCAGGACGTATATTTGGGCAATATCCCGTATATGACTCCTGCCGGCACTTTCGTCATCAACGGATCCGAGCGAATCATTGTCTCTCAGCTTCACAGGTCTCCAGGCGTTTTCTTCGACCAGAGCATGCATGCCAACGGCACCAAACTCTACTCCGCCAGAATCATTCCTTTCAAGGGTTCGTGGATTGAGTTTGCCACCGACATCAACAACGTGATGTACGCATACATCGACAGAAAGAAGAAACTTCCTGTAACCACCCTGCTGCGAGCAATCGGCTACAACGCCGACAAGGATATCATTGACATCTTCGACCTCGCTGATGAAGTGAATGTCAATCTCGAAGAACTCAGAGCCAACAAGGGTCGCAAACTTGCGAACAACGTAATCAGGACCAAGTTCGAAGACTTCATCGATGAGGATACTGGAGAGGTAACGCCTGTAGAGCGCAATGAAATCATCGTCAGAAGAGGCGAAGTTCTCGATGACGACACCATTGACGCTATCCTGCAGTCAGATGAGAAAACAATCCTTCTGCAAAAGGATGAGAACAACTCCAATGAGTATGCCATCATCTTCAACACCCTGCAGAAAGATCCGACATATACAGAGATCGAAGCTATCAACTACATCTACAAACAGCTCCGTAATTCAGAACCGCCTGATGAGAGCACTGCCAGGGATGTGATTGACAAACTCTTCTTCTCTGAAAAGAGATATGACCTCGGCAACGTGGGCCGCTATCGTCTGAACAAGAAACTCAATCTTTCGATTGACCCTCAGACACGCGTGCTCACCAATACTGATATCATAGAAATTATCAAGTACCTTATAGAGCTTATCAACTCCAAGGCTACAGTTGATGATATCGACCACCTTTCAAACCGTCGCGTGCGTACTGTCGGAGAGCAGCTGGCCAACCAGTTCAGCGTAGGTCTCAGCCGTATGGCCCGTACCATCAGGGAAAGGATGAACGTTCGCGACAGTGAGCAGTTCAACCCTATCGACCTCATCAACGCCAAGACCCTCTCTTCTGTCATCAACTCATTCTTCGGCACGAGTCAGCTGTCCCAGTTCATGGACCAGACCAACCCGCTTGCGGAAATCACCCACAAGAGGCGTCTTTCCGCCCTTGGTCCGGGAGGATTGAGCAGAGACAGAGCAGGCTTTGAGGTACGAGACGTACACTATACGCACTACGGAAGACTCTGTCCTATCGAGTCTCCTGAAGGACCAAACATCGGTCTTATATCATCATTGTGCGTGTACGCAAGAATCGACGACCTCGGATTCATCGAGACCCCTTACCGCGACGTCAAGAACGGAAAGGTAGATCTCAGTGACGCCGGGTGCCATTATATGAGCGCAGAGGAAGAAGAGTCCAAACTTGTTTCACTTGCCAATGTCAAGATGGACAAGGAGGGCAACATTCTTGAAGACCGCATCCAGTGCCGTCTTGAGGCCGACTTCCCTGTAGTCACAAAAGAGCAGGTTGACTATATGGATGTCGCACCTAACCAGATGGCATCCGTGGCAGCTTCCCTCATTCCGTTCCTTGAGCATGATGACGCCCACCGTGCATTGATGGGTGCCAACATGATGCGTCAGGCAGTTCCTCTCCTCAGACCGGAATCCCCTATCGTAGGTACCGGACTTGAAGAAAGAGCCTGCCTCGACTCCCGCACTCAGGTTATCGCTGAACGCAGTGGAGAAGTCACTTATGTGGACGCAAACGAGATCCGCGTGAAGTATGACCGCACAGAAGACGAGAAGTTCGTAAGCTTTGCTCCGGAGGAGACCACTTACAGACTCCCTATCTATCGCAGGACCAACCAGAGCACAACCGTTACGCTCAAGCCTATCGTAAGGAAAGGACAGAAAGTTGTGGGAGGTCAGGTACTTACCGAAGGATACGCTACCCAGAACGGAGAACTTGCTCTCGGACGCAACCTCAAAGTGGCATTCATGCCTTGGAAGGGTTACAACTACGAGGATGCTATCGTTCTTTCTGAAGAGATGGTCAAATGGGATGTACTTACATCCGTTCACGTAGACGAGTATCTTACAGAAGTCCGCGACACCAAGAGAGGTATGGAGGAACTCACCTCCGATATCCCTAACGTAAGTGAGGATGCTACCAAGAATCTTGGAGAAGACGGTGTAGTACGCGTAGGTGCGCACATTGAGCCGGGAGACATCATGATCGGTAAGATTACTCCTAAGGGAGAGAGTGACCCGTCTCCGGAAGAGAAACTTCTCAAAGCCATCTTCGGTGACAAGGCTGGAGATGTAAAGGATGCTTCTCTCAAGGCAAATCCGTCTCTTAGCGGAACAGTAATAAAGACTGCGCTCTATACCAAACTGTCGAAGGACGGAGGCAAGAGATCCTCTGCGAAGACTGAGCAGAAGACCAAACTGGATCTTCGTCAGGCGGATTTCGAGCGCAAAGCCGAAAAACTGTACTCTGATTTCCTTCAGAAGCTTGTTATCCTTACCAAGAACCTTAAGAGTGCCGGTATCAGCGACCTCTATGGAGTGGAAATACTTGAGAAGGACAAGCCTATCACAACTGAAGTTCTCAAGAGCATAGACTACAATAACATCAACTCCAACAAGTGGACCAACGACAAGGAAGCCAATGTCCTGATCCGCGAACTCATAAACAACTACTGCATCGCCCTCAAGACAGAGCAGGCCATCTGCAAGCGCGACATGGACAAGATCAAAGTCGGAGATGAACTGCCAAACGGAGTAATGCAGATAGCTAAGGTCTACATCGCCAAGAAGAGGAAAATCACTGTAGGTGACAAGATGGCGGGACGCCACGGTAACAAGGGTATTGTAGCAAAGATTGTCCGTCAGGAAGACATGCCGTTCCTTGAGGATGGTACTCCTGTGGATATCGTACTCAACCCGCTTGGTGTGCCTTCCCGTATGAACCTCGGACAGATTTACGAAACTGTTCTCGGATGGGCCGGAGACAAGCTCGGACTCAAGTTCAGTACACCTATTTTCGATGGTGCAAGTATCGACGAAATCTGTGAATACACAGACAAGGCCGGTGTTCCGAAGTTCGGTAAGACCAGGCTTCGTGACGGTGGTACCGGAGATTATTTCGATCAGCCGGCAACCGTGGGCGTAATCTACATGATCAAGCTCGGACACATGGTTGACGACAAGATGCATGCACGTTCTATCGGACCATACTCTCTTATCACACAGCAGCCGCTCGGAGGTAAATCTCAGTTCGGTGGACAGCGATTCGGAGAAATGGAGGTCTGGGCACTTGAGGCATTCGGTGCAGCCAACGCTCTTCAGGAGATTCTTACAGTTAAGTCTGATGACGTTGTGGGCAGAGCCAAGACCTATGAGGCCATCGTCAAGGGCGACCCTATTCCACCAGCAGGAATTCCGGAATCACTCAATGTGCTTCTGCACGAACTCCGCGGCTTGGGTCTTAAGGTAACATTGGAATAATTGTTTGATTGTATAGTAATATGCCTGCATTCAATAATAAAGACAATAAGATAAAGAGCAACTTCCAGACGATCAGCATTGCTCTCGCGTCTCCGGAGGACATTACCGCACGTTCATGCGGCGAGGTCCTCAAGCCGGAAACCGTCAATTACAGAACATACAAGCCTGAAAGGGAAGGTCTGTTCTGCGAGATGATTTTCGGTCCTACCAAAGATTACGAGTGCTACTGTGGTAAGTACAAGAGAATCCGTTACCGCGGAATCGTCTGCGACAGATGTAAAGTTGAGGTGACAGAGAAAAAAGTGCGCCGCGAAAGAATGGGACACATCAACCTGACTGTTCCTGTAGCGCACATCTGGTACTTCAAGTCAGCTCCAAACAAGATTTCCGCACTCCTGGGACTTCCGGCAAAGAAGTTGGAATCAGTAATCTACTATGAGAAGTACATAGTAGTGAAACCTGGAGCAAGCGGATGCGAAAAAATGGATCTTCTCTCGGAGGATGAATATTTGGACGTACTTGCCCGCATTCCCGGCAACCAGAATCTGCCAACGTCAGATCCTGACAAGTTCATAGCGAAAATGGGCGCCGAGGGTGTGTACGACCTCCTCAAAGAGATTGATATAGAAGAGCTTGGAAAGGAACTTCGCCAGAGAATGCTCACCGAGACATCTCAGCAGCGCAAGGCTGATATTCTCAAGAGGCTTCAGGTAGTGAAATGGTTCCAGGAGTCAAAGGGTATCAACCGTCCTGAATGGATGATCATGAAGGTCATCCCGGTGATTCCGCCGGATCTCAGACCTCTCGTTCCTCTTGACGGAGGACGTTTCGCGACCTCAGATATAAACGATTTGTATCGTCGCGTGATTATCCGCAACAACCGTCTCAAGAGGCTGATCGAAATCAAGGCTCCGGAAGTTATTCTCCGCAATGAGAAGCGTATGCTTCAGGAAGCCGTGGATTCCCTCTTCGACAACTCAAAGAAGTCTTCAGCCGTAAAAAGCGAGTCCAACAGGGCCCTCAAGTCCCTTTCTGATTCGCTCAAGGGTAAGCAGGGACGTTTCCGCCAGAACCTCCTCGGTAAGCGTGTCGATTATTCAGCACGTTCGGTTATCGTCGTAGGTCCGGAACTCAATATGCACGAATGCGGTCTTCCTAAGTTCATGGCGGCCGAGCTTTACAAACCATTCATCATCCGCAAGCTCATTGAGCGCGGTATCGTGAAGACCGTAAAGTCAGCCAAGAAGATTGTGGACAGAAAGGATCCGGTCATCTGGGATATCCTTGAAAACGTAATGAAGGGACATCCGGTGCTCCTCAACCGTGCGCCGACTCTTCATAGACTCGGTATTCAGGCATTCCAGCCTCGAATGATAGAAGGAAAGGCCATTCAGCTGCATCCGCTCGCTTGTACCGCATTCAACGCGGACTTCGATGGAGACCAGATGGCGGTTCACCTTCCACTCGGCAACGCTGCTATCATGGAGGCCCAGCTCCTTATGCTCGGTTCGCAGAACATCTTGAACCCGGCCAACGGAGCGCCAATCACGGTACCTTCACAGGATATGGTTCTTGGTCTCTACTACATCACCAAGATTCGTCCTGGTGCCAAGGGTGAGAACAAGTGCTTCTACTCTCCGGAGGAAGTTATCGTAGCATACAACGAGAAGGCCATTGAAATGCACGCCCTCATCAAGGTGAGAATACCTGCAGACAAGCAGGATCCATCCAAGGGCACGCAGATCGTTGAGACTACCGCCGGACGTATTATCGTAAATCAGTGCGTGCCGGACGAAGTTCCATACGTCAATGAAATTCTCGGAAAGAAGTCACTCAGAAAGATTATTACCGATGTCATCAAGCACACAGGTGTGACACGCACCGCCAAGTTCCTTGACGACATCAAGAACCTCGGATATTATCAGGCGTTCCGCGCCGGCATCTCATTCAACCTCGGAGACGTGCTCATCCCTGCGGAGAAGACAACCCTTGTGGAAGATGCCTACAAGCAGGTAGCCTCCATCCGTGACGACTTCGAGAACGGTTTCATTACCAACAACGAGCGCTACAACAAGGTGATTGACCTTTGGTCTGCTGTGGATAACAGGCTCACCAAGATTGTGACAAAGCAGATTTCCGAAGACCAGCAGGGCTTCAACCCTGTATATATGATGCTGGATTCAGGAGCCCGTGGTTCAACCACCCAGATCAAACAGCTCTGCGGTATGCGTGGTCTTATGGCCAAGCCTCAGAAGGCCGGTGCTTCCGGTGCAGACATTATCGAGAACCCTATCGTCTCCAACCTTAAAGAAGGTATGACGGTGCTGGAGTACTTCATCTCCACCCACGGAGCTCGTAAGGGTCTTGCCGATACCGCCCTTAAGACTGCAGATGCCGGATACCTGACGAGACGTCTGGTGGATGTTTCTCACGATGTGATCATCAATGAAGAGGATTGCGGCACGCTCCGCGGACTTATCGCCACAGCCATCAAGAACAAGGATGAAGTGGTAGAGTCCCTTGGCGAGAGAATTCTCGGACGTACTTCCGTTCACGATATCTTCAACCCTCTCACAGGAGAGCTTATCATCAAGGCAGGTGAAGAAATCAGGGAGAAGGAAGCAGACCTTATTGACTCCCTCCCTATCGAGCAGGTAGAAATACGCTCAGTTCTCACTTGCGAGAGCAGAAAGGGTGTGTGTGCCAAGTGTTATGGCCGCAACCTTGCTACAAGCAGAATGGTGGAGAAAGGTGAAGTGGTCGGTGTCATTGCAGCACAATCCATCGGAGAACCTGGTACACAGCTTACCCTCCGTACATTCCACGTCGGTGGTACGGCGTCTTCATCAGCAGCGGATTCGTCCATCGAGTCCAAGTACGACGGTATCCTCAAATTCGAGGAACTCCGTACCATTGACAAGGCTACTGATGACGGCAGGACAGATACTGTGGTAGTAAGCCGAATGACAGAACTTCGCATCATAGATGAGAATACCGGTATAACCTACTCTCAGTACGATGTTCCTTACGGAGCCGTTCTTTACAAGAAAGATGGAGCAAAAGTCAAGAAGGGAGATCTGATCTGCGACTGGGATGCATACAACGCCACCACTATCGTGGAGACATCAGGTACCGTCCAGTTCGAGAATATGATTGAAGGCGTAACCTTCAAAAAGGAAAGCGCCGATGAGTTCTCTACAAGCACGGACAAGGTCATCATCGAGTCTAAGGACAAGACGAAGACCCCGACATTGCACATCCTTAACGAAGCAGGTGACACCATCAAGACTCTCAACCTCCCTGTAGGCGGACATATTCTCGCCGAAAGCGGAGATAAGGTGAAAGTCGGAGACGTCATCATGAAGATTCCTCGTGCAGTCGGCAAGGCAAGCGATATCACCGGAGGTCTTCCTCGAGTTACAGAGCTCTTCGAGGCCCGTAACCCTTCAAGCCCATCCATCATCTCCGAGATTAACGGTGAGGTAGTCATGGGTAAGGTCAAGAGAGGAAACCGCGAGATTATCGTGCAAAACAAGTACGGAACGGAGAAGCATTACCTCGTACCTCTTACCAAACAGATTCTTGTACAGGAGAATGACTACGTCAAGGCCGGAACTCCACTTTCGGACGGCGGTGTGTCACCAAGCGACATCCTCAATGTCCTTGGACCGGTCAAGGCTCAGGAATACATTGTAAATGAGGTACAGGCGGTATATCGTCTTCAGGGTGTTAAGATCAATGACAAGCACTTTGAGATTATTGTACGCCAGATGATGCGCAAGGTGGAAATCACCAATCCGGGCGATACTGAGTTCCTCGCAGAGGAGATGGTGGACAAGTGGAAGTTTACTGACGTAAACAACAACATCTACGGTAAGTTCTTCATCCTCAATGCCGGAGGTTCACAGAAATATCACGAAGGTGACATCATCAGCGCCCGCGAACTTCGCAGCGAGAATGACTCTCTGCAGAGACAGGGACTTGAGATGATTGCTGTAAGGCCTACAAGACCTGCTACTGCAAAACTCATCCTTCAGGGTATCACCAGAGCCGCACTCAAGACAGACAGCTTTATCTCCGCAGCTTCCTTCCAGGAGACCTCCAAGGTTCTCAGCGAGGCAGCCATCAGGGGAAGAGTCGATCATCTTGAAGGACTTAAGGAAAACGTTATCTGCGGACACCTTATTCCTGCCGGTACCGGTCTGAAGGCATACCAGGATATCATTGTCGGACGCAAGGACGATCTCGCACAGGAGCTCAACGACCTTTAGTCTGAATACAGTTCTATAAGTGACAAGAGGGTGCCTAAAAAGTCTTGATAGACTTTGATGAGCACCCTCTTTTTATGTTTGCTCGCCTCCTCGCGGAGGCCGTTCCGCGCACTGAAGATGCGTCGCGTGCGGCAGGTGCTGCTTTTGGCACGGCACGCCTCTGAAAATGCATCGCGTACCAGAGAGGGCTGTTTTTGGCACCGAATATCTCTTCCGTACCGTAGAAGCCTGTTTTTTACACCGAACGCTTCTGAAAATGCGTCGCGTACCGGAGGAGCCTGTTTTGCGCACCGAGTGTCCATTCCGTACCGTAGGAGGGCGTTTCCGGTACCGAGTCCTCAGAGGCAAGCTGCTGCCGCTGCGGAACTTCGAACATACAAAGAAAGAGGCCGACCTTTTAGTCGACCTCTTGTTGTATTATACCGTCATGAGCCACGTGTTTAGAATGCTGCGCAAGCGGTAGAACTATGAAATCGTTTTGAAATTATTCTGTTACAACCTGAACTTTAGGATTGTTTGCAAACAACTTCTTGACGAGTTCGAATTCGGCACCCGGATCGGTGATTACCTTCTCGAGAGCAGTGTTCCCGTCAACGATGAGATAATCGCTGTCCCATTCGTCATAATGTCCGTTCTTGATATTCAGAGTCTTCATCTTGCTCATATTCTCGAGTTCGAGTGATACGAGACTCGCATTTGTGCTCAGATTGACTTCTGTAAGCGGGTTGTTGGATGCCCTGAACTCTCTCAGCATAACATTTGCGGACAAATCGATGCTTGTAAGCTGATTATCGTACACGAACAGTCGCATGAGGAACGGCAGATTAGATGCGTCAATGCTGGTGAGCTGGTTGTCATAAATGTTCAGTAGCATGAGCATAGCGAGGTTGTTCAATTTGATGGACGTGAGCTTGTTGCTGTTCAGATGAAGCTCTCTCAATGAAGGACAGTCCGAAATCTCAAAGCTTGTGAGGTTGCCTTTTACTGCATCGAGTCTGGTGAGACTAGGCAGGTTCGAAGCCTTGATCTCGCTGAGGTTGGAGCAGTTGTTGATAAGGGCCTGGTCCAATGACTGAAGCGGGGTGAGATCGACCTTGGAAACCTTGGTTCTCTGCAGGTAGAGACTCTCAAGTTTAGGAGTTTTTGACAAGTCAATCTCAGAGATGTTTGTTCCGTAGAGTCTGAGGTCTGTAAGCTCGCCGAGTTTATCGAGATTGATGGAAGAAATCGGATTCTCGCCGAGGATGAGGACTTGCAGAGTCGAGATGCCTTCGATTGGCTTAGCGTCGCTGACTGTGTTGTATTTCAAGTTCAATGTCTCGAGTGACGTGAAGTATTCGAGACCTGTGATGTCAGTAATGCAGTCTTTTGAGGACTCCGGTTTCTCGCTGAATCCGAGATTGAGTTCCTTCACCACAGCGGCTTCTTCGAATGTAATCTTGCCGTCACCGTCCGCGTCAATCTTAGGCTCTGTCATTTCCAGGAGTCTTCTGGAGAGCACCATGTCTGTGAAGTGGACAGTGTTGTCCAATGTCGTCACGGTCACTGTCGCATATTCTGAGTTCGTGAATGACCCTGTTCCGAGAGCCTGGACTGAAATTGTATACGTGCTGGCCATGCTGAGTCCTGTGACCTCTACCTTTTCAGGTTTTTCGCTGTTGCCGCTATTTACTGTGGACTGGTTTGCAGCTTTCACCTCATAGGTGTATCCTGTTGCCTCAGGAATTGCTGTCCATGTGAATGAGAAACTTGTAGTTGACAAGTTGGAGACTTCGATTTCCGGAGTCTTGAGTGTCTCGGATTTCGAACATCCGGAGATAGTGATGGCTGCCACTGCGGCCAAAGCCAAGAAAAGTTTTGCTTTCATTTACTTATGATTTGTGATGTTATGTATTCCTGGGGATCCAGGTTCTTGTAACCGACAATAGAACTTGTCGCTCATGTTTTAGATATTTCAGGTATCTTCTATCTGATCATATCGCCTATATTGAGTTATTCAAAACTATTAGGGCGCTAAGATATGTATTTTTTCTCGTTCCGCAACATGTCGTGGTGAATTTTTTGAAAAATATAATACCTTTGTCTTGGAAGCTGCTTTGAAATAAACCAAAACAGTTTCTACAACATTAGTGAATTATTCATATATTTGGAATGGAGTCAAGATATGCGCACTGAGGGCGAGCTGTGACGGGGACCCAGTCAACTTTATAGATTCGGATGGGAGAAGCTGGTTCCAAAACACGAAAACAGGACAAATTCATTAATACAAATACGTCATGAAAAAAGCCATTAAGATTATTGCAGTCATAGTTGTGATAGTATTCCTTGGGTTCCCTGTTACATTATTTTATGTGGACTATTGTCCATACATGTATGAAAAATATTCCAGGGAAAAAGACAGTGAAGACCCCGATATGGCTAAATTCCAATCTCCTTTTTACGATTTTTTAAGTTTTTTTGCCGTTAGGTCGCGAGAGTTTTTTTATCGGTACATAATTCCCCAAATGTATGAGTTCCCTTCGGGCATAGCCAAAGGGTATTATGTGGATGAAATCAAGATTGAAAATCCAGTAATAGTAGAATGCAACGGAAGGTGGTTCGTATCATCCTACGATATGATTCCGCATCCTTTCATAGGGACAAATCCGTCTTCAAATTCAAATTTTATTGAATTATTGTCCCCTATTAAATACGTCACTTACGAACATAGAGCAAATAAAAGTAGGATAGGGCTTTCTGCAGACTTTTCATCCTCAATACTTTACCCGTGGGAAGAACATTGTTATGAATGTGAAAACCTGTCGGATTCCACGAAAATAATACGTTTTATCAATAAGCCGGAATCTTTCTTACTATGCTTGGTCATCGAGAAAGAAGAAAGCAGTTATTATCCGTTTCCCGATATAATACATAGATTTGATAAATGGAACGGAACTATTGATACCTCTGAAATAGGCTATTATTATACTACTGGAGGTCATGTAGACGAAGTATATTTTACGTATGATACATTCAATTATAAATATGTGATGAAAGCTTTACCAATTTTTGACAAATCTTTCATGAAAAGAGTTATCAAGAATCTTTTTAGGGGTTAGATGTAAGACGGCTGAGAGGCGGCCGGGATGTCTTCAAAGATGGGCGCATAATGCAATTACCGAAGAAATTTCCACATACTCTATCAAGTATCTGGCATTTTTTGTATCTTTGAGTGTTAGTTAGTTAGTTAGTTAATATCAAAGAACATGAAATTACATCTTTTAAAGTATGCGGCATTGCTCGGTATGGCATTGCTGTCATTGGTTTCGTGCCGGAAGGACAACGGACCTGAAGTTCCCAAAGACAATGTGGAAATAAAGATGGAACTTGTGGAAGTCGGAGAGGGCCACATTTCTTTCTCCGTATCCACCAAGCATGCAGAATCATTTGCTTGGTACTGCACTTCCAATCTTGAAGAAGAGGTAAAGTCGGCAGAATACGTTTTTAGCCACGGCAACGAGGAGAAAGCCACAGAAGAGTCCAAAACCGTCACGGTGGAAGGACTTGACCCGAGTACTCAGTATTTGGTTTATGCCGCTGTCAGAAATGAATTCTCGGAGCAGATACGTTCCATCTCCGCGAGTACCACTGCAGCAGAAGTAAAAAAAGTACTCGCTCCGGGAGATGTATCCAAGACAAGTCTCTCATATCACGTCAATTCGGAGCCGGGACGAACTTACCGTCATACTTACCTCGAAGGGTGGTATTTCAACCATCTCCTCGCCTCTGCCATTGAGAATGAGGGCTCGGAGTTTGACATGAATGTTTTCATCTGGAATCTTCTTGCAAGCTACGGCGCAGAAGGAACGGAACCTTCGGAACACAGATGGTCCAACGATCAGGAAAACACTCTTCGCAATCAGGAAGTTACACTGTATGGCGGCCAGTCATATTATGCCCTCTTCAGCTACATTGAAGGAGAGACAGGCTGGACAGGGACCCCGGAATATATCGAGATGACTCTGCCTGAGGCAGGCTCAACCACCGGAGAAGTGAACTTTACGGATGAGACTGTAAGTCCGGAACGCATCTCGGTGAGAATGGAGTTCTCAGACTACGCCATCAGTTATATCTGCTATGACCTTTACAAGAAAGACCAGTACGACGCCAAGTTTGAAGGCGCCGACGAGACGAAGATAAAGAACTTCCTCTACGAGTATGCACTTCACGCCGGCAATACCTATACAGACTCATGGACGGTAGAGCCAGGAACAGAATACGTGCTGGCAATAATGGGCGTGGATCCCAACGGAGACTCTTTCCTTCAGACCAAGGTGTACACCACACCTATGCCTGAGCCGGAATTTGAAGTAAGCCTGTGTGCGTACAACAGGGAACTTGAAGGCTACTACGGATACAATACCGCGCGTGCGGATGTCACCATGAAGAATTTCAGCGACCTCAACCCTGATACCGTCTTTGCCACTATGATGAGCAAGGCGCAGTGGGACGCCACCTGCATGGCTATTTTTGGGGAAATGTCCGTAGATGATGTTCTCGCGACAATGCCTGAGCTTATGGCCTATGTGGTCAACACCCCTCTTCAGGAAGACGAGGTTTCTGCCATCCAGGATAAAGGCGAGTTCACAAGAATCACTCCTGACCTTGAGCCGGAAACGGAATACATCTTCGCTGTCCTCTTCTCTTACAATGACAAATGGTATTTCAAGTCGGCTACAGCCACCCTCGACGCAGAGCCGTCAGGAGAAGCCGACGATGCATACAAGGCATTCCTCGGGGAATGGACTGTCACCGGAAAAACCACCAAGGACTGGAAGTCTCCCCTTACATATACCATCAAAGTCGAGCAGCTTACGCCGAACAAATCCTTCAAGGTAAGCGGATGGTCGGAGAGCAATGCCGGAAAAGAGTTCCCGTTCGTGGCAAAATATGACGCAAGCACCAAGAAAATCATCATTGACGGATACCAGTACCTCGGAAAGACAACGATTAATGGCTCAGAATACGAAGTACGGCTCATGGCATGCCTGTCATACAGCGGGGAATTGTACATGTCCGACTACGATGGCGTCATATACAAAGGCTCCATCACTGACGTCGGAGACGGAAAAGAAAAGATTTCCATGTTCCCTGAATTCTTCCAGAAGGACGGAAAGTACTTCGAGGTCCAGACGATGTCTTACGGCTTCGTGAAAGACGGAGAAATCGTCGGCAGTCCGGACGAGTTCGATATCGTGGAATTCCAGATTACCAGAGAGAAGAAGTAGTCCGCTACAGATAGAACGGGTTCTTCTGCGCTTCATCAAGCTTCTCGGGAGAACCTATATCTATCATCCGGAATCCTTCCGGGGCCATCACTCCGCGGATAACTTCGCGAGCCGCGGCATCAAGATAAAAATCGATGATGGAAAAGCGCTCGGGCCATGACTCCATCATAGGAAGAATTCTTGAAGATAGAATATGTATCCCGCAGAAAGACAATCTGCGGGATTTTTTTATATCAAGCCCGGGGAATGGAGTCTTGACCTCTCCCGTACGCACATTGGTCCAACCTACAAGACGCATATCGTCATCGAAAAGAAGATACCTGTCCGCCTCAGACGACTCGCATACAAGAAGGCTTGCCAGCGATCCGGCTCCCACAGCCGCATCTTCAGCCATAAACCATCGGATATCAAGATTGCTCAGGATATCCACATTGTGTACGAGAAAACGTGACTCCATGTCAAGAAAACGCGCAGCCCTTTTGATGCCTCCTCCCGTCTCCAAAGGCTCCGCAGAGGTCCCGCCGGCGTCCGGAACATCTTCTCGGGAGATGTCAATATGAGAGCCGAAATCCCCATTGTCCCGGATGTAGTTTTCCACCATATCGGCAAAATGGAACACGTTGACCACAAAATCATTGATGCCGGCAGACTGTAGTTTGCGAACCACAATCTCAAGCACCGGTGTTCCGTTCACCGGCACCAGCGCCTTGGGTCTGCTGTCCGTAACAGGTCTCAGCCTGGTGCCCAATCCGGCCGCAAAAATCATTGCTTTCATAAATCAATTTTCAATCCGGGCAGAATCGTATGCCCGTCCCATTCTCCGGTAAGACGCTGAAGAAGATCATTGAGATAAGGGTACCTGGTGAATGGTTCCGATATAAGTTCGCGTATACACCCAAGTCCTGGAGCGATACAGTCTATGAACAGCTGCTTGCGTTCCACCAGGCCACGAAAACCATAGGCACCAAATTCCTGGAGCAGACGAATGAGGGTTATAAGGCGATATTTCTCCCTAAACTGCCTCTCATTCACCGGAACAAAATTGGAAAGCGAGCGCAAATAGCACTCCTCCAGTTCGCGCTTCAAATCGGACTTGAATGAGGTTCCGGCATTCCACAGAAATGATGCAAGGTCATATTGTACCGGGCCCCGCCGACCGCCTTGAAAATCAATGAAACAAGGTTCTCCATCCTTGATTATAATGTTACGGGCCTGAAAATCCCTGTACATGAAGCAATTGGAATCATAGTCAAGAGAGTCTGCCCGAAGCCTGTCAAGATCGTCCTGAAGCCTGATTTCATCGAACTCCAGTCCGGTAAGTTTCAGGAAATCATACTTGAAGTAATTGAGATCAAAACTTACCATACGGTCATTAAACTCCCTGTCAAGGAAGCATATACTCCAATCCATCCTCTCTCCCACCTTAAACTGCACGACAGGAAGAAGCGACATGGTGTCTTTGAGCCAGTTCAGCTGCTCTTCGGTAAATTCTCCGGAAGGAATCTGAGGTTTCAGCAGTTCGAACAACTGTCCGTCTCCAAGGTCTTCCTGTATATATTCCATTCCGTCTTCGGACACCGCATAGACTTTAGGAGCATGAAAACCCGCGTCACAGAAAGCTTCATCAATGGCAAGAAAAGCCCTGTTCTCCGCAGGATTAGTGCCGATACAGGCTATGAATGTGCCGCCCTCTCCGGTGATACGATAATACTTGCGCGCACTGCCCGAAAGAGGCAGAAGATTCATTTCAAATGGTTCGCAACCCGTGAATGAATGATATAAAGATTCCAACTGTGACATTTAGTGATTTTTTACTCTGCGAAGATATGTATTTTAGGAATGCAAACACAGGTTTCCGCTGTTTTTTTATACTTGGAGAGCGGTTCGTACACTATAGACACATAGTCCGATTTGGGCGATTTATAAAAAGTTGCTAACTTTGTAAGTTCTATGTGTAGGCGAATGAAGCACTTATCCCGCATATTGTTCCCGACGGCAGTGATGTTGCTCACCACCGGGGCGGCTTTAGGAATCGGAAGGACCTCCCCTTTCAGAAGCCCTTTGCCGGCGCGCGAGCACGCTTCGGCAGCGAATGTTTCATACGCTGCAACTTCCACGATACCTGTGGCTTCTGCATCCAAGGACACTGTCCTATACCCCGCAGATGCATACAAACAAGGCAAGCAAGGACATTCGGACGTTATTATTGACAGTCTGGCCGCCGCGCTTGACAAAGCCGGACTTTCTCTTACGCAGGCTCAGGACAGCTCCAAACTCAGCCCGCGGGATTCGCTCAAACAACTTCTGGATTCCTCCCTCTGGGACAAACTGGACTCAATATACATAGCCGATTCCACGGCCAAAGCCAAAGCGGCATTCGAGAAATGGTATGCCGGGCTTGACAAGAAAGCACGCAAAAAATATGACGCCGAGCAAAAGGCGAAGCTCATGACTGCGCGTGCCGATTCTCTTCGTAAGGTCAAGGAGCACAATAAGGAGATACGTGACAGTATCACCGAAAACACTCCGCGAATACTTGAAACTTATGCCCTTCCGGATTCCATGCAGTATAAACGGATAATCGCATGGACGGCAGAACAGGACTTCGGCAAAATAAAGCCTTTCGTCCCTGACACAAGCTATAATTATCATTATTACGACTACCCTTTCCAGCGCAATGACGTAAACGCCACCTGGCTTGGTGTAGCCGGCTCCCCTGTCCAGTACTACGACTGGTTCAAACGTAGAAGTGACGAGGGCGTGGAGTTCTATGACGCACTTGAGTCGTGGAGCGCATCTCCCCGGACAACTCTCCATTATAATAGCAAAACCCCTTATACGGAACTGTGCTATTTCGGCACCCTTTTCGGGAAAAGCGTCAAGGAGTCGGACAACTTGCACCTTTTCACCACCCAGAATATAACTCCGGAATTCAATTTCAGCCTTCTGTATGACAGATTCGGCGGCGGAGGCATGCTTGAACGGGAAGAAACAGCCAACAAGGCAACCGCCGTGCAGCTCAATTATCTGGGAAAGAAATATACCATGCATGCGGGATACATACGCAACATGGTCACCCGTCAGGAAAACGGCGGAATGCAGGACACCAAGTGGGTGTCCGACACTACAGTGGACGCCAGAGACATCCCTATCAACCTATTATCGGCCTCATCCAAGACCAAGAAGAACACCTTCTTCCTCGAACAGCAATTACGCATTCCTTTCACCTTCATTGAGCGGATAAAGGCTTCTCGGGACAGCACATACCATTTCAATGCGGACAGTCTTGACAGAGATCTCACAAGCGCATTCATAGGGCACAGCAGCGAGCTTTCCACCTATACCCGCGAATACACGGACAGAATCAACGATGATGCGGGAAGAGCCTTTTACAACAATGTGTTCAATTACGACCCGGTCTCAAGCGCGGATTCGATGAGAGTGCGCAAGTTTGACAACAAATTGTATATCAGACTCCAGCCGTGGTCAAGCGAAGCTGTCGTCTCCAAACTGGACATAGGCGTGGGAGACATAATGCGCATGTATTTCGACAGCACCAGTGTCCGGCCTACAACGCACAAGGAGAACAGTTTCTATGCGTATGCCGGGGCCGAGGGGCAGCTGCGCAACTACTTCTTCTGGGAAGCAAAAGGCAAACTCGACCTGTTCGGCGCCAACGCGGGTGATTTTTTCATTCAAGCCAACGGACAAGTCAACCTGTACCCTTTCCGCAGAGCGCGCAAGAGTCCTCTCAGCATCAAAGTCGGTTTCGAGACCAGACTCGACGAACCGACCTACTATCTCAAACATATCAGCACGAACCACTTCAAGTGGGACAACGAATTCTCCAAAACATCTACCACGACCATCAAGGGTGACATTTCTATCCCACGATGGAAGTTCGACGCCGGAATCGGATATGCCCTGCTGTCCGGGAACACTTACTATGACACAAAAGGCATAGTCAATCAGGCGGAAAAACCGATGAGCATACTGTCCGCCCACCTGAGAAAAGAATTCGTCTTCGGTCCTCTGCATCTTGACAATAAAATTCTGCTCCAGTATTCATCAGACCAGAATATTGTACCGGTGCCGAATCTCGCGCTGAATCTCAGATACTACCTTCAGTTCGTACTCCAGAAAAACGATCTGGGCAACAACATACTTGCAATGCAGGTGGGAGCCAATGCCTTCTACAACACGGCATGGAACTCCCCTTCGTGGAATCCTGCACTTGGAGTGTTCCATAATCAGAACGAACGCTCTTATACAAATGGCCCATATTTTGATGTATTCTTCAACTTTCAGTGGAAACGGGCCTGCATCTTCGTTAAATATCAGAATGCAGGACAGGGCTGGCCGATGAGCAAGTCGGATTATTTCAGCGCGGACAGATATATTGTCACGCAACGCGGATTCGACGGGTTGAAAATTGGTATTTATTGGCCTTTCTACATCCAGCCTACCGGTCGGCCGGTACAGCAGAGATAGATTTTCTCCAGAAAGTGAACATACGTAATTTATGCATAAAACCGACAGAAGTTTTTACATAGTCTCCGGAATTACCGCCGTAATATGTGCAGCGGTCTTCATCGCCTCGCGCTTTATCCCGGACCAGGTGGAGGAGAAAAGCCTCAAACCGCATATCATAAGCGTGCTGGATCTGGACAGCCTTTCAAGTACGACCAGTTCTCTGGTGGTAGGGTACAATTATTATTTGCTTGAACAATATGCCGAAAACGATGACCGTACGGTAGATATCCGCATAAGTGGCAAGAACACTTCATACCTGGATTCTCTGCGCGCAGGGGTAATTGACATATTGGTCATTCCTTACGAAGAGGACCTTCAACTTGACAGTCTGATTTTTTCATCCCCGATTGACAGTCTGAGCACATGGGTCATGCGGGAAGACGAAAGCCATGAGATGGACAACCTCAACAGGTGGATAGACAATTGGCACGAGAACGAGGAGAACGATGTCGTCCGCGAATCATTCATGCGCCGATACAATGTTTTCAGAAGTCGCAGACGGGAGCATCTGAGCCCGTACGACAGCCTCATCAAAGAAAAAGCTGACTCTATGGGATGGGACTGGAGAATGCTTGCCGCAATCATATATCAGGAGTCTCATTTCCATATCGAGGCACGCTCTCACAGGGGAGCAAGCGGACTTATGCAGATGATGCCACATACGGCCAGAAGTTTCGGTGTCACGGATCCGCTGAATCCGGAAGACAATATCCGCGCAGGAGCTGAACTCCTGCACAGCCTGCTCGGAAGATACTCAAGCGTTGCCGCCAATAATCAGGAAAAGTTCAAATATGCACTGGCAGCCTACAACGCCGGCATAGGCCGAATAGACGATATCCTGAGGCTCGCAGAACTCAGGGGCGTGGACACGGGGTACTGGGATACGGTCATAGACGTCATCCCGGAAATGCACGACGAATCGGTAGCGGACACTGGCGTAGTAAAACTTGGTGTCTTCAAGGGCGAAGAGACCATAAACTACGTCCAGACCGTTATCTCAGTGTATGAACAATTCAGAAGAATCTGCCCAGAGCAGGAGAAACATACTTCATCATCATCCCAGGCAGAAACGCCATGATGACAGTACCGACGCCGTTGACGACACCGGGAACTCTGGCAAGAAGCACGTCGCCGGCATTCTGAAAATCTCCGCTTCCAAAAGGATTGCCGAAAAAGCACCAGGCCAGCAGGGCTGCTATCAGGACCATTGAAGAATCCATAATCACTTTTACCCTGTCAAACGGCTGGCTGAAGGTCTTGGAGAACGCATCCACAGTCATTTCCGCAGACAGCATCCAGGCTTTGGCATGCACCTCCATGCTGACGCCAATCGCCGTGATTGCACATCCGCCGACGAGCATCAACAACCTTACCCACACAGATTCGGGATGAACTCCGGACAATATCCAAAGGGAGATGTCCACAAGGTACCCGAACAGCAGAGATGCCGGGATCTGCATAAGATTGCGCAACTTGAAATTCTTCCTGAGCACCAGCATCTGCACCAGCATATACACCATATTCACGATGAATATGAATGTTCCCACGCTGATCGAAGGGAACTCCAGGTTCAATACGTACGCGGCACAAGACAACGGAGCGGTGCCAAGATTGACCACTATGGACACCGCCACACCAAATGAAACGAGGAACAGCCCGACAGTGGCCACAACATAACGGTAAAGCAGGCTGTTCTTTTTTATTTCTATCATTACCAATATCTTTTGAATCGCGCAAAAATAGCAAAAGCAAGCGATTTTCACTATCTTTACGCCCAAATTAATCATGTTTCAAATGAAAAAGACATTAATGTTGATGCTTCCTTTAGTGATTGCGGCAGTTTCCTGCCAACAAAAAGGAGACAAGGTCCCGGCTCTGGACACGAGCTACATGGATCTTAGCATAAGCCCAAAATCGGACTTTTATTCTTACGCCAACGGCAATTGGGTCAAGAACAACCCGCTGAAGCCTGAATACGCACGATTCGGCTCTTTCGACAAGCTGCGTGAGGACAATGTCGAAAGGCTCAACGCATTGTTCGCCGAGATGTCCAAGATGTCTCCGGCGTACGGAACAAACGATCAGAAAATTGTAGACCTCTACAAACAGGGACTTGATTCCACAAGGCTGAATTCCGAAGGCGCAACTCCGATTGTCAAGGATTTGAACGCCATCTATGCGGCTGCGGACAAGCAGGAACTCGTCAAGGTCCTTGCCGATATGAACAAATACGGCACAGGCGGATTTTTCGGAGTCGGCGTTGATGCGGACCTTATGGACAGCGACTCCCAGGTCCTCTATATGGGACAGGGCGGACTCGGAATGGGTGACCGCGATTACTATGTAGCCAAGGAAAATGCGGAATTGCACGAGAAGTACCAGCAGATGATAGAGAAGTTTTTCTCTCTCTGCGGTCTTGACGAACCGGCACGCAGAGCCGCAAGCGCCCTGAAGACAGAAGACGCACTGGCCGAATTCTCATGGACAAGCATACAGAACAGGGATTACACCAAGCTCTACAATCCGATGAGTACATCCCAGATTGCCGCTACGTTCAAGGGATTTGATTTTGCTCTTTTCTTCAAGTCTCTCGGACTGCCGGAGCAGGAAAAGGTGATAGTGCAGCAGCCTTCTTTCTTCAACGGATTTGCAAAGCTCTACGCAGACACCGACCTTGAGACCCTCAAGGACTACCTCGCGGCACACCTCATCATGGACGCTTCTTCCTCCCTTTCAGATGACTTCTATGCTGCAAACTTTGATTTCTTCAGCACGGCCATGAGCGGCATCACAGAGCAGAAGCCTCGTTGGAAACGTGCCATGAGCATTCCTAACAGCATTCTCGGAGAAGCCGTCGGTCAGATGTATGTCAAGAAGTATTTCCCTGAAGAGAACAAACAGAAGATGCTGGAGATTGTTGGCCAGTTGCAGAAGTCTCTCGGAGAGCACATCGCCGCCCTTGATTGGATGTCAGACGAGACCAAGGAATACGCGGAGAAGAAACTTTCAAGCTTCACCGTAAAAATAGGTTACCCGGACAAATGGAAAGACTACTCAAGCCTGACCGTAGATCCGAAGCTCAGCTATTATGACAACCTCCGCTCCGCAAATGCGTGGTATGTAGCTGACAACCTCAGCAAACTCGGACAGAAGACCGACAAGAGCGAATGGGGAATGACTCCTCAGACTGTCAACGCATACTATAATCCTACCACCAATGAAATCTGCTTCCCTGCTGCTATCCTTCAGCCGCCATTCTTCAACATCGACGCTGATGATGCCATCAACTATGGTGCTATCGGTGTGGTAATCGGCCACGAGATGACTCATGGATTCGACGACCAGGGACGGCTTTTCGATGCAGAAGGCAATATGACCAACTGGTGGACAGCTGAAGACGAAGCCAAGTTCAAGGAAAAGACCGCAGTTCTGGTAAATCAATACAGCGAAGTGGAGATCCTCCCTGGACTTCATGCCGACGGACAGCTCACTCTTGGTGAGAACATCGCGGATCACGGTGGAGTCAGCATTGCATACACGGCCCTTCATAATGCCCTCGGAGACACTCTCCCGGCAGACATTGACGGATTCAACGTGGATCAGAGATTCTTCCTCGGATTTGCACATCTCTGGGCACAGAACGCCACTGATGAAGAGAAAGCGCGTCTGACCAAACTTGACGTGCACTCACTTGCCGAGAATCGCGTAAACATTACCGTAAGGAACTTCCCATTCTTCTTCAAGGCTTTCGACATCCAGGAAGGAGACCCTATGTGGAGACCTGAAAGCGAAAGGGTAAACATCTGGTAATTATCTGCCGGTAATGAAAGCTGAGAAGTTCATAGCCTCCCGGCTCAAGACCAAAGGAGGAATGGCTATCACATTGATAGCCATTTCTTTCTTTGTTATTATCCTTGCCCAAAGCGTATCTTCCGGATTCAGGGAAACCATAGGCCGGAAAATTAGCGCCATAAGCGGAGACATACAGCTTTCTCCCACATATCACAATTATCTCGGGAGCGATGACCCAATCCCGGACAACCCGAGTTATCTTTCAGACATCAGAGACATAAAAGGTGTCGTCTCCATACAACCTGTCATCTATAGGGCAGGTATAGCCAAGAAGGGCTCCGTCATAAGGGGAGTATTGTTCAAGGGGACGGAAAATACCGATTCATCATTGCATGCCACCATTCCCGCCGGGCTCGCCTCGGATTTAAACCTCTCAGAGGGAGATGTTTTCACGGGATATTTTCCTTCCGAGAAGTTGAAAATCAGGAAATTCACGGTCTCAGCCATCGATGAGGACATGCTAGGGGACAACCGCAATTTCATTGTGGAACTTCCGATTTCAGATTTAAGAAGGCTCAACGGATGGGATGCCCACCAAGCGTCTGCACTCGAAATCTCTCTCGATGAAAAGTACCGGACCACGGCCGGACTCAAAGAAAAAGCCGCAGAAGCCGGGACTGTCATTTACACAAAATCCACCGATGAGGAAGAAATGATGTCGGCCGTATCGTCGGCGGAGTCATTTGCACACATATATAACTGGCTGGATCTCATTGACCTTAATCTGCTGGTTATCCTGGGTCTGATGATTTTGGTAGCGGGATTCAACATGATATCCGGCCTGCTGATTCTTCTGTTCAGAAACATTTCTACCATCGGAACGCTCAAGTCTTTGGGAATGAGAGACAAAGGAATAGCCGGCGTCTTCCTTCGCGTGACAGCGGTCATTGTAGGCAAAGGCATGCTGGCGGGAAATGCAATCGCCATAGTGCTGTGCCTGATACAGAAAAGCACCCATATCCTGAAACTCAACCAGGCCAATTATTTCGTATCCTATGTGCCTGTGGAGATAAATCCGACCGGAATCATAGCCTGCGACGCCATAGCATTTGCAGCCATAATGCTGCTGATGCTTATTCCATGTATGTTTATTTCCCGGATTGACCCTTCCGAGACTTCGAAGACTGAATAAGCTTCAGATTACTGGTAGCCGCATAGTCTTCCGGGTCGATTTTCAAAGCTTTCTTATAATATTTTTCCGCTTTCCTGTTGTTTCTTTTCGCCACCTGCCAATAGGAACCGATATTGTCTATAAACACCGTATTGTTCGGCTCCAACTTGTTCATGATGGAGGAAAGCTGGAAAAAGTAATCATAGGCAAGAGGCGTCCCTATCCGGTAAAGGGCATAGCAATACTCCCCCATGGCCTGACTGAACTCCTGAGCCACAGAAGAGCCTTCGACTTGCGTAAGCGGCTCTGAATCAAGAGTCCAGGACGCATTCTTATCTGAGCGGTACTCTTCCACAAGAGATTTGATTTCAGAATAGCTCATATCCGGACTATCCTTCTCGTATGCAATAAGAGCATTGATTTTGTCAAAACGATACCTCAATTCGTGAGGTCTCAACTCGGCCGCCCTGCCAATGCTCTGAAGCGCCAGCGAGAAATACTCGTCGTCGAACACATTGACCTGATAATAATACACATTCGCCCCGGTGGAATCCTTGAGAGTAAGCACCGGCTTCTCGCCAAGAAATCTGGATGAAGGATTCTGCACGACCTCTGAAGACAAAGACTTGGCATAATTGAAATCAAACTTGGACTTGAACATCTCCGGATCGTCCGGACAGTCTTTCTCCCATCTGTCAAGAATCGTTTCCACACCTACCCCGACAACCCCGACATTGCGGACCTGTCTTTCATATCTCTGTTTGTATGAAGCCCTGAGCTCCGTTTCCTGCCCATGAACCACCCCTGCGGCGAGCATCGAAAAGACCGCCGATATCAACAATACTCTTCTCATTTCAAATTATTTACATCCATCAATATCCTTCTTCCCTGTGGGTGCAGATTATTACACCTTTTCCCAAGATTCTTCACAAACCCAAGCGGGACTCTACAATATGTCACAACATTATACCCCATGGGGGCGTCAGGAAGCACGAGCGTGTCCCGGTGAAGAAATTTCAATGCCGAATGCTCATCCAGCTCCACCTCCGGATATATATTCCGGTCGAAATCTATGCTCAACGCCCAGTCCGCAGCAGGGATAAAATCTTTTCCTTTCACTTCACCCCTGCGCTCACCCGGCAGAAATACCCTCCGCAATGGTCTTATGGCACTGAAATCCGGCTCGCGCAGGCAAGTTCCCGAAGGGGACGTTTTCACAAGAGCACCTGCCCACTGACCTTCCCCGGGCACATCTCCCGCCTTAAGCAAATTCCCGGTCCGTGTCTGACGCACACCGTACGCGGAAAATTCGTTTTCCGGCTCGACAATCGTCCCTCCCAACGTCTGCGCCGCCCACTCAAGATTGGCATCATTTTCGGCATCCTCGTATGTGCAAGTACTGTATATGAGCACACCGCCTTCCCTCAGCGAGGGCCACACGTCCGCCAATATTCTTTTCTGCCGTGCCGCGCAGAGGTCCACAAGATCCGTGCTCCACTGCCTTTCCGCTTCCGCGTCTTTTCGGAACATCCCCTCTCCGCTGCAGGGAACATCCGCCACGATAATATCGAAAACGCCCGGAAATCCGGAAAAGACCGAAGGGTCCACACTGGAGACTATCACCCGAGGATCGCCCCATCGGGCCACGTTGTCATCCAGTACACGAACTCTATCCTTCATGACTTCATTGGAAACAAGAGTCCAATCTTCCCCGAACTTTTCCCTAAGGGACGCTGACAAATCAGTGGTTTTCCCCCCTGGAGCCGCACATAAATCCAGAACTCTCACCCCCGGGCGAAAAGAGTCCAAAATCTTGCGGAACACATGTCCGACATACATGGCGGAACTGTCCTGGACATAATAGCACCCGGCATGAAACAACGGCTGAAGGGTAAACGACGGTCTCTGCGCAAGCACATAGGCATGCGGAGACCAGGGTACGCGAGAAGCACCCTCGAGAATCGGCATTTCTTCCCAAGGCCTTTTGAAAGGATTGAGCCTTATCGATACCGGAATCATCTCCCGAAGCCCTCGGGCATATTCGGCATCCTGCCTTCCGAGATGTCCACCAATGTGTCCACGGCCTTGTCCAGCCCCTGCTGAATCTTGCTCCCAAGCATAGATTTCATCATGAAATTGAGGTTGGCATCCAGGACTATGCTGAAATCAGTTTTCCCGGGAACATCCGGATTGTCAAAATGCAGCACGGCAACAAACTCCACGGGAGAGTCTGTCGAAATGACTCTTATAAGACAGTATGGCTGTCTTTCATCAATCCTGACTCCGATGCGAAACCCCTGAATTTCTATGCTGAGACTGTCATAATCGGCCTTAATCTCCGATTTTATCTTGTCAGAGGCCAACTGGGAGAAATTCCGCATATCGCAAAACGCCATGTAAAGTTCCTCCGGACGTCTTGACACCAATCCGTGTTTGCTGGTATAATGTGCTGTCATACGCAAGTATTTTCTTATCTTTGCAAAGATAGTAAAAATCCGATGCACAAGATATATTTCAAGGACCGGTGCATGATTATCTGCAAACCGGACGAACAAGCTCTTGCAGACCCCAATTCGGTGGAATTTCACATAGGCGAGCATATCTCCATACACACGCTCGTGGATATGTTCGAAGCCTCGGAATCTCTCAGCAGAATCTACATCCCCACAGACAATGTGGAGTGGATGTACCGCAGGGTATGTGCAGAATTCAAGGAAGTCGATGCCGCCGGCGGATTGGTATCCAACAAACGTGGCGACTACCTGCTTATCCGCCGGGGAGGCCTCTGGGATTTGCCTAAAGGGCACAGGGAAGAAGGCGAAGACATCCATCTGACAGCGCTCCGGGAGGTTCAGGAAGAAACCGGCGTGGACAAACTCAAGCTCCGGGATCTGATCTGCATTACAGATCACTGCTATCTGCGCAATGAAACCTGGCACCTCAAACATACATGGTGGTACGACATGCTCTATACCGACCCGGTAAATCTTACACCCCAGACCGAAGAGGATATCAGCAAGGCTGCATGGGTTGCAAGATCAAGCCTGCCACCATTCCTCAAAAACACTTTTCCGTCAATAATCGAGGTTTTCAGAGAGGCCAAAGTATAATGTGAAACTTTTTGCATTGTTTTACCGTATAATAAAGGTGTAATTGCAAATACAGTATCGCAACATGAAACTTTCACAGTTCAATTTCAATCTCCCCAAAGAGAAAATAGCTACCGAACTTATGCCGGAAATAGACGGCAAGATTCAGTGGAGAGACGAATGTAAACTTCTTGTTCTCCATAAGGACAGCGGGGAAATAGAGCATCGCAGATTCAAGGATATCATAGAATACTTCGGAAAACGAGACAGATTCGTACTCAACGACACCAAGGTATTCCCGGCCAAACTTCTCGGGAAAAAGGAAAAGACCGGTGCGGACATTATGGTATTCCTGCTGCGCGAGTTGAACAAGGAGCAGAAATTGTGGGATGTGATTGTCGAGCCGGCAAGAAAAATCCGCATAGGGAACAAACTGTATTTCGGTGAAGACGAGAGTATGGTCGCCGAAGTGATAGACAACACCACTTCCAGAGGAAGAACTCTGCGTTTTCTTTATGACGGGCCATACGACGAATTCAAGGCGGCGCTTTTTGCTCTCGGAAAGACTCCGGTACCGGAATGGGTAAAGGAGAATCCGGACGAAAGGGACGCGGAAGAATTCCAGACCATTTTCGCTAAGAACGAGGGTGCGGTATCCGCGCCTGCCGCAGGTCTGCACTTCAGCAGAGAGCTTATGAACAGAATGATTCTCAATGATATAGACAAGACATTCATAACTGTTCACATGGGTATCGGACATTTCCGCACGGTGGATGTGGAAGATTTGTCCAAACACAAGATGGACGGAGAGAGAGTAATCATATCAGAGGAAGCCGCCAATGAAATCAACGCCACCAAACGCGCCGGACATAAAATCTGCGCTGTGGGCGTGACGGTAATGCGGGCTCTGGAGACTTACGTGACTACGGAAAGTGAGGTAAGGCCTCTGGACACATGGACCAACAAATTCATCTTCCCTCCTTATGAGTTTTCCATTCCGGACGCCATCGTCTCCAACTTCCATCTTCCTCAATCCACTATGCTTATGACCGTAGCGGCTTTCGGAGGATTCAAAAACGTGATGCACGCATACGAAGTCGCGTTGGAGCAGGATTACAGGTTCGGCCCGTACGGAGACGCAATGCTGATTATATAGCAATTGACATTAGAGATAATATGATTACCTTTGTCCGGAACTTAAATTATGAAGAATGGACAAAGGTAATTTTTCTGTTGTAGGCGCAATAGCGCTTAACTCCGCTTTGGGAGACAACCCGAAGTTTTCACACCAATTGATTGACAGATTCGGCTCTATGGAGGAGCTGTTTTCCTTCGGCCGCTCCGGAAAGCAGGATTTGTTCGGTCCGTACAGCCGTTTTTCCTCAGCATTTCTGGAGCAATCCTTAGAAGAAGCCGAAAAGCAATACCGGAAACTCTCCGGAGAAGGAATTCAGTTTGTCAGCATTTTCGACAGACAATATCCGAGCCTGCTCAAAGAATGCCCTGATGCGCCGCTGCTATTGTACATAAGGAGCAGCAGCCCTGTGGAGAGCATATTCAAAGAGGGCAATTATCTTGCAATGGTCGGCACGCGGGACATGTCTTCATACGGGAAAGAATGGTGTCAGAGAATCGTCTCTTCCCTGCCGGACAACAGCTCGGAAACAATCCATACACGACTTTCGCCGGCAATCGTCAGCGGACTCGCCAGAGGCATAGACATCACCGCTCATCTGGCGGCACTGGACAATGGGCTGAGGACCATCGCGGTAAGTCCGGTCGGCGTGGATGACGTGTACCCCCGTCACCATTTGGCAGCAGCAGAGCGCATAGCCTCTTCCGAAGGAAGCGCCATCATAACGGACTACCCGCCGGGGACAATTCCGTATCCCGGCAATTTTCTGAGACGCAATCGGATAATTGCAGGCCTGTGCCAATCCACCATTTTGGTGGAATCCCGCGTCCGGGGCGGAGGAATGATGACATCAAGACTGGCGTCAAGCTACGGAAGGATGGTTTTCGCACTCCCCGGAAGAATAGACGACCCCCGTTCGCAAGGCTGCAATCAGCTCATAGCCGACAATATAGCGGCCCCCATTGTCTCAATGCCGTCTCTTGTGACTCAATTATATCCCGGGTGCGAATACCGTAAAGCAAAAGACATCAAGAACACAGTGGCCTCCATGTTTCAAGAAAGAGAGGACGCCGATGATGCCATGCGGCTGTGCATGGAGATAAAAAACAAGCGCGGAACGGACAGTGACAGCCTGTGTGAACTTACAGGAATCGACTACCCGAGATGTTCTTTCCTTTTAGGGACGCTGGAAAGCGCCGGGGTAATCAGCAGGGATGTTATAGGAGGCTGCTTCATCAATGCTATTTTTGATTAACTTTGCAGTCTATGGTAGAGTACATAGATACACATGCCCATAACTCGGACGAAGCCTTCGCGGAATGCGAAGACGAGATAATATCAAAAAGCATCGAAGCCGGAGTATCCATGATACTTCAGCCGGACATCGACTCAACGGAGCGTGAAAGAATGTTCAGGCTCGTCGAAAAGCATCCGGGCAGATTACGCCCCATGCTGGGACTGTACCCGGGCTCGGTGAATGCCGGTTGGAAAGATGAGATAGATGCCATGATGCCTTTCCGCGACAAAGGAATCGTGGCAATGGGAGAGATAGGTCTGGACTACCACGAAGGCAAAGAGTACCGCAAAGAACAGATGGAGGCGCTCCGCACACAGCTGGAACTTGCCTCGGAATGGGATTTGCCGGTAAACATCCATCTTCGCGATGCCACGGATGATTTTTTCAGTCTGCTGGAGGACTGCCGCCACCTGCACCTAAGAGGAAGCATGCACGCTTTCAGCGGAAGCTACGAGACCTTTTGCCGGCTTCAGAAGCTCGGGGACTGGTATGTGGGCATAGGCGGGGTTGTCACTTTCCGCAAGGCGCAGATTGGAGAAGACATCGCCAGAATCCCGCTTGACAGAATAGTACTGGAAACAGATGCCCCGTATTTGTCTCCCACACCTTTCAGAGGCACCAGAAATGACAGTTCCCGCATTCCGATTATCGGCCGGTTCATAGCGGAACGCAAGGGCATCACCGAAGAAGAAGTGGCAAGGACAACCACATATAACGCAAAACAATTGTTCGCCTTATGATAAGTTTCAATTTATTCAAGGACCGCAGCGGAAGTGTAAAATCAGCCGTATTGCTGATATACACTGGCGGTACTATAGGAATGAAGGAAGACGTGGACAGCGGAGCGCTTGTACCATTTGACTTCAGCAGCCTGCTTGAAGAAGTCCCGGAGTTAAGGAAGTTCGGGCTTCGGATTGACCACTACTCTTTCTCGCCGCTGATTGACTCATCTGACGTAGAGCCGTCCCTCTGGCAGTCGCTCGCCCGCCTTATCAAAGAGAAGTATGACTTATACGACGGATTTGTGATTCTTCACGGCACCGACACCATGGCGTACAGCGCATCGGCATTGAGTTTCATGCTCGACAATCTCCGCAAGCCGGTAGTTTTCACCGGGAGCCAGCTTCCGATAGGCAAGCCGCGCACCGATGGAAAAGAGAATCTGATATCCGCAGTGGAAATTGCCGCCGCCAGAGACAACGAAGGCCACGCAATAGTGCCGGAGGTGTGTATCTGCTTCAACGCCAACCTTTACAGAGGCAACCGAAGCACCAAGGTCAACGCCACGGGATTCAACGCATTCAATTCGCCAAATTATCCGCCTCTCGCCACAGCCGGCATCAATATCAAATACAACAGCGGATTCATCCACTATCCGAAAGATCACCAGAAGCCGTTTGGCATCAACACCAACCTGGACACACGAGTGTCCGTGCTGAAGATTCATCCGGGCATTACGGAACAGGCTGTAAGCGATATATTGCTGGGAAGCGGCACAAGGGCTGTCATACTTGAAACGTACGGCTCGGGCAATGCCATATCCAAGCCTTGGTTCATGCAGATCATCAAGGAGGCTGCCGCAAAAGGTAAGATTCTGCTCAACGTGACACAGTGCCTGTGCGGTGAAGTTGATATGGACATATACGCTACGGGGCAAAGCTTGAAAGAGGCCGGAGTCATCTCCGGATACGACAGCACCACGGAAAGCGCGCTTGCAAAACTCTTCCATCTCATGGGTACGGAAAGCGACCCGGAGAAGATTAAAAACCTTTTGACAAAGAACCTAAAAGGCGAAATATCCAAGTAATTCCTTGTTATGTGGATTTTTTTTACTAAATTGCAGCGATTTTTATATGCGAATATTATTACAACTAATACAACATCAAAATTCGTTATGAAAAAGTTTTTCATGTTTTTGGCAGTTGCCGGCGTAATGGCTTTCTCTGCCAACACTGTATCTGCTCAGGACGAGCAGGCCGCTTCTGCAGCAACTGAAGTCGCAGCTCCAGCTAACGACCTCGCTGCTCTCACAGCAGGTGCTCAGGAAGTTCCTCTTCACCAGGCACTCAAGACCAAGTTCATCGAAGGTGGTCCAGGATTCATGGCCCTCATCATCATCTGCTTGATCATTGGTCTTGCTCTTGCTATTGAGCGTATTCTTTACCTCTCATTCTCAAAGACCAACACCAAGAAGCTCGTTGCAGCTGTTGAGAAGGCTCTTGAGAACGGTGGAATCGAGGCTGCAAAGAAAGTTTGCCGCGAGACTCGTGGTCCTGTTGCAAGCATTTTCTATCAGGGTCTTCTCCGTTACGAGCAGGGTATCGACGTGGTTGAAAAGACTGTCGTTTCCTATGGTTCAGTACAGATGAGTGAGATGGAGAACGGACTTTCATGGATTGCCCTCTTCATAGCCATCGCACCTTCTCTCGGATTCCTCGGTACCGTTATCGGTATGATCCAGGCCTTCGATGCTATCCAGGCTGCCGGTGATATCTCACCTAACGTTGTGGCTGGTGGTATGAAAGTCGCTTTGATCACTACAGTAGCAGGTTTGATCGTTGCAATGATTCTTCAGATTTTCTACAACTACATCCTTGCCAAGATTGATTCCATTACCATTGACATGGAGGATTCATCAATCTCCCTCATCGATGTACTTACGAAATATAGCGAGAAGAAATAATCATTTTGCACACGTTTTAATATGAAATTGAATAAGTTTTTCAAAATACTTATGCTCGTGCTGATTCTCGTCAGTGTCGGCTTGTTGGTGTGGGGCTCAGTCGTGGGCTTTACGACCAATAAAGGCCAGGCAGTGGACGTACTCTTCTACTGGGCATATGTAATGGTCGGACTCGCAGTCGCCTCCTGGGTGCTTGTCGGTCTCGTCCTCATGGCGAAGAACAATCCGAAGTCCCTTGTCAAGGTCGGCATTGTCCTCGTCGTAGCTGCTGCGCTCGCATTTGTAGCATACCTTCTCGCTCCTGGCAACCCTGCCGTAGGAAGAGAGAACGTTTCCCCTGCAGATACGCTCGCAACGCTCAAATTAACTGATACCGTTCTCAACCTGACCTACTTCGCAAGTGCTGCCGCTGTTGTGGCTATCATCATCGGCGAAATTCGTCTGGCAATCATTAACAGGAAATAATTATGGGCAAGAAAACACCGGCAATCAACTCAAGTTCTACGGCTGACATCGCATTCCTGCTCCTGTGCTACTTCCTCATGACTACAACCATGGGATCACAGACAGGTCTGTCTCGTCGTCTTCCTCCTATGCCTACTGAAGATCAGCAGCAGGATACGAAGATTAACCGACGCAACATCATCGTAGTAAGAATAAATTCCTCAGATAGGATTTTTGCAGGTGGTGAGCCCATTGATATCAGTCTGCTAAAAGATAAGATTAAGGAGTTCCTTCTCAACCCGCGCAACGACGAGACCCTTCCTGAAAGGCCAATGACCGAGATTGAAGGATTCGGACAGTATCCGGTTTCAAAGGGTGTTATTTCACTCCAGAATGACCGTGGTACAAGTTATCGTCAGTACATCGCCGTACAGAACGAACTTGTAAAAGCCGTCAATGAAATTCGTGATGACTTTTCCCTTAACAACTACGGAAAGAAGTTCATGAGCCTCGATGAAGATAAGCAGGAGATAGTAAAGAAAGCTATTCCTCAGCAGATTTCAGAGGCTGAACCTAAGGATGTAGGCAAAAGAAGATAGGAGATAAAAGAATATGTCAAAATTCAAGAAAGGCGGCAAAAAAGAAATGCCGGCAATCACATCAAGTTCACTTTCTGATATCGTGTTCATGCTCCTGTTCTTCTTCATGGTGACCACCCAGATGCGTGAGACCGAGAACAAGGTTTCCGTAAAGGTTCCGGAAGCTTCAGAAGTAGTCAAACTCGAAAGAAAGGATCTCAACTCTTACATCAATATCGGTACACCTATCCGCGCCCTTCAGGCACAGTTTGGTACTGAACCACGTATCCAGTTGAATGACTCTTTCAAGACAACCACCGACATCCGCGACTTTATCGCGGCTGAGCGTGAGTCAAAGAGTGAGCAAGACCGCCAGTTTATGACTGTAAGTATCAGGGCTGACCAAGATGTCAGAATGGGTATTGTAAGTGATGTAAAGCAGGAACTCAGAAGATGTTCTGCGCTTAAAATCATGTACTCGGCTAGAAGACCTGCAGAATAATATTTTGCAGCAATATACGAAAGCAGCCCCCTTTGTGAGGGCTGCTTTTTAAAATTCAAAAGATAAGCAATTTATGAAGGAAATACTTCGCACAAAGGTAAGGGACCTGCTCAACATGAAAGCAGGCCAGGAAGTTCTTGCCAAAGGCTGGGTAAGAACCAAAAGAGGCAACAAAGAAATAGTATTTGTGGCGCTCAATGATGGCTCAACAATAAAGAATATCCAGATAGTCATTGACAAGAACGCGGATACGGAAACTATCCTCCCCAAGATAACCACCGGTGCGTGCATCGGCGTAAAAGGCAATCTCGTAGAGTCTGTCGGAAGCGGACAGGCGGTGGAAATACACGCCGACGAGATTACGCTATACGGCCCTTGTGACCCTGTACGCTATCCTCTTCAGAAAAAGGATACTTCACTGGAGTATTTGAGAACGGTGGCTCACATGCGTCCCCGTACAAACACTTTCGGTGCCATACTCAGGCTTCGCAGCCAGATGGCCTACGCCATACACGAGTATTTCCACAAAAAAGGATTCGTCTATCTCAACACACCTCTTATAACCGCCTCGGACTGCGAAGGAGCGGGACAGATGTTTCAGGTCACCACTCTCGACCTCAATAATGTGCCTAAAAACAAAAAAGGCACCCCGGACTACAGCAAGGACTTTTTCGGCAAGCAGGCCAGCCTTACGGTAAGCGGACAACTTGAAGGCGAGCTCGGAGCTACGGCTCTTGGGGACATCTACACGTTCGGCCCTACCTTCAGAGCCGAAAACTCCAACACACCTCGACATCTTGCGGAATTCTGGATGGTGGAACCGGAGATGGCTTTCTATGACATCACGGACAACATGGATCTGGCGGAGGACTTCATCAAGCATCTCGTAAAATATGCTTTGGACAACTGCTACGACGATATCCAGTTCCTTAACGACAGATACGACAACGAGCTCATCGAAAGACTCAAGAGCGTCATCAGCACAGAGTTCGTAAGACTTGAATACACGGAAGGAATAAAGATTCTCGAAGAAGCCGTCAAAAACGGAGTTCAATTCGAGTATCCTGTATACTGGGGCGTGGATTTGCAGAGCGAGCACGAAAGATATCTCGTCGAAAAGCATTTCGGCAAACCGGTTATCCTCACCGGATATCCTAAGGAAATCAAAGCCTTCTACATGAAACAGAATGAAGATGGCAAGACTGTCCGCGCCATGGATGTGCTCTTCCCGAAAATCGGAGAAATCATCGGCGGCTCAGAAAGAGAGGCAGACCTTGAGAAGCTTGAGACTCGAATCGACGAAATAGGCATGAGCCACAGAACGCTGGAATGGTATCTGGATACACGAAGATTCGGAAGCTGCCCGCATAGCGGATTCGGACTAGGATTTGAGAGACTGCTTCTGTTTGTGACAGGTATGGCCAATATCCGCGACGTGATTCCGTTCCCTCGCACCCCTAAAAACTGCGAATTCTAATCAATTTGAGATATGCTTGTTATCGGTATAGCCGGAGGTTCCGGTTCGGGAAAAACCACCGTAGTGAAGGCCATCATGGAAAGGCTCAAGGCGGAAAAGGTAGTTGTCATACCGCAGGACTCCTACTACAAGGACTCAAGTGATTTGACGGACGAAGAGAAACGAAACCACAATTTCGACCATCCGGACGCAATAGACTGGGAGTTGCTCAGCAAGCAGCTCGCGGACCTGAAAAATGGACACAGCATAGAACAGCCTGTGTACTCGTACATCTCATGCAGCAGATCCAAGACGGAGACCGTAAAGGTAGAGCCGGCGGACGTTATCATTATCGAAGGTATTCTTGTATTTACCTGCAAGGAACTGCGGGACCAGATGGATATCAAAGTGTTCGTCGATGCAGATGATGACGACAGGCTCATGCGTGTAATGGCGAGGGACATCACAGAAAGGGGCAAGGACGTCCACTGGGTGATTGAGAGATACAGCAAAACGGTGAAACCGATGTATCTCCAGTTCATTGAGCCAAGCAAGCGCTACGCGGATGTGATAATCCCTCAGGGAGGTCACAACAAAGTAGCCATTGACATCATTATAAATACTATTGAAAAGTCTCTGAAGGAGCTAAAGAAAGCTGCCAAGTGAGAAAGCTTTCACAAGAAGATAAGGCAGGACTATATCTCACCGTAATAGTACATCTTGCGGTGGTTATAGTCCTGCTTATTGCTGGACTGGGGTATTCAGTCAAGAAAGAGAACAGTTTTGTGCTTGACTTTACCAAATATGAAGACCTCGAGCGAATGCAGGCGGAAGTTGAAAGACTTCGGAAAGAGGCCGAATTAAAAGAAAGCATAAGCCGCAAGCTGCAGGAAGAGCTGGGAGGCAGCGAATCGGAGGTAAAAAGCGTAGCCGTCAACAGAGCGGCTCTGCAGGACGACAGAGGCACCAATGCCGAGCAGCTGTATAAAGATGCGGAAAGACTCGCCAAAGAGCTCCAGAACGGCTATGAAATACCTGACGAGGAACAAGTAGCCCTTCCGTCCGCAGACAAGAACGACAAAAAGAAAACCCCAGATTATAAAGGGCCGTCGGTAATATCATACGATCTGGGAGGCAGGAAAGCAAGCCATCTTCCTATCCCGGCATATAGATGCAATGGCGGCGGAGAGGTCAAAGTTATCATTAGCGTAACCCCGGCGGGAAAGGTCATTGCAGCCAAGGTTGAAGAAAGCGAATCTTCTGACGATGCGTGTCTGCGTTCTTTCGCTATCCGCGCGGCAAGGCTCTCCATGTTCTCTGCCAAATCAGACGCCCCGGCCAAGCAGACAGGCTACATAATCTACAGTTTTATCGCACAATAATCAATCTTCGAGAATCGAAAAATGAAGCCGTCCTTTCGGGGCGGCTTCATTGGAAATTAAATATGTAAAACTACTAACTGTTATCTGTCACAGAAGTTCCACTTGCAGTTGTCGCTGTTGAAGTCGAACTTGCCAAGTGAAGGGGTGCTGTCAGCAACTGACATAAGGCATACGCTCTCATCTGACTTAGGCATGATACGATAGGTACCGTCAGTAAGCTGCTCGATTCTCCAAAGCTGCTCAGGAGCACCTGTGTACTCAGGAACTGAGACAACTTCCTTATCTGCAGTAGCTGCAAGAGCTCTGTTTGTTCCCTCAATGGTAATCTTATAGTAAGGAGCGGTAAGGTATCCACCGGCCTCAGGAACTTCAGTGATAGTCCATCTCTGATGAGGACGGAACATGTAGTCACCGATTCTGATTTCGATGTTACCCTCTGGCCATCCACCGATAACGTCTTCGAGTTTCTGGTTCTCAAGGATAACCTCAGGCTGATTGTCCTGTCCGCGGAAGAAACCGCGCATTCCACCCTGCATGCGTACGAAATCTACAGCAAGCTCGAGAGAATAACCTCTTCTGACAGACTCAATCTCGTATGTTCCGTTCTTTACAGGAGCTCCTGCTACCGGCCAGTCATTCACCCAAAGGAGAGGAAGGACAGCGAGTACGCTACGACCGCTGCGGTCGAAATCAGCCTCCCAGTGGAATGAGAACACATCCACACCCTCTTCTGTACCAAGGTAACGTCCGAAGTGACCGGCACCGGTTTTTCTGTTACCGGCAGCGATAAGCATCTTTCCGCCACCCTTCATCATATCACGGCCCATATTGTCAAGGAATGGTCCGGTAGGGTTCTTTGAACGGCCTACTACGATATTATAGGTAGAGTTAGGACCGTCGCAGCAAGTTCCGTGTGTTCCAAGGAGATAATACCAGCCATTGCGGTACATCATTGTAGAAGCCTCGCAGTCAATAGCGATATTGATAGGTTCTGCACCGGCTTTTCTTGCACCCGTCTCAGGGTCAAGCTCTATCTGGCGGATATGTCCGAAATATGTTCCGTATGTAAGCCAGAGTCTTCCGTCAGGTCCCATAAGAAGTCCTGCATCGATAGCGTCGCAGTCTTCATCCATCTCCGAATGAGCCACCTCGATAGCCTCAGTATAAGCAAAATCAGGAGAATTAGGATCAAGGGTCTTGTTCCACATGGTAAGTACGCGGCCTGCATGTCCGCCACCAAGTCCACCACCTGTAGCACTGTAAGCGATAAGATAACGGTCACCGATCTTCATTGCGTCCGGAGCTGCACCGCCGCCAGGTCTTACGGCACCGCTTTCCCATGTCCAACCGTCAGCAGAGATAAGTCCGCCGCCACCGGTTCCGAAAGTGTAATATTTGCCGTCGCACTCTACGATAGAAGACGGATCGTGAATAAATGGCTTGCCAATCTGGGCAGATGCATTATTGGAAATACTCAATGACGCGAGCGCTGCAACTGCAGCAGCATATATGGTCTTGTTCATATTCACAGACATTTTATTGGTTGCTAATGGTAATGTTCTTAACAGGTTGTCCGTTCTCATCCACGAAACGTACGCAGAAGTCACTCATACCAGGGCCGTTGATAATGGCACCACGAAGAACGTTCTTGCCCTTCTTGAGGGTAAGACGCTTTGATGCGGCGTCATCCTGTACCATACGTCTGTCACCGGAAAGAAGCAATACCTCTTCGCCATTGAGCCACCACATTGAAGATGAGTTGGAGCCTACTGAAAGTCTCACATTCTCAATGTCCTCGTCGCAGTTAACCACGGTAACAGCCCAGAAAAGAACTCCGTAAACGTCTGTCTTGAGGTTGCTGGCAAGACGGAACAACTTGATGTTGTAAAGCTCACTGTCGAAGCAGTGCCAAGCAAGTTTTTTCTTGCCTACCTTTACCTTCTGTCCATCCTTAGGTACGATGGTCAGCTGATCCTTGAAATACTCTCTTCCGAAGTGGTCGCGAAGATAAGAATCGGTGAAAAGTGTATTTGGGAATACATTTCCTCTACGGAATCCTGAAGCGTTTTTCTGCTCATCGGTCATAGGTTCCTTCTTGTCAATAGGCTCAAGAAGAGACCAGCGACGAATGAAACCTTCAGCATCCGGAGTTGCAAATTCACCGGAGCAAGGGGCGAAATAGCAGTCAAGGCTTGTGTCAGAAATTGATCTGACCGGCTTGTTGACTCCCTGGGCATTAGCCTGTACACTGACAAGCAGAGCTGCGCAGGAGGCGACAAGAACTGATTTTGTGATAATGTTCATAAAAATTGATATTAGTGGTTTAATAATTTTCCGAACGCGAATATACAACCTTTTGGGAATCTTGTCGAAAACAGTCGTTTCATTCTTTTTTATCCAAATACCAAATGCACTCCGAATCGCTAATATCTCTTTAGTGTTTAGAAGATAAACGCTCCGGAAGTTTTGGATTCCTCCCGAGTCCTTTTTAAGACAGGAATCATGCCTGAAAGCTCACGAAAAAATCTCAGAGGCACCAAGGACCTGTTTTTTACGGACATTCCGAGAAGCCTGAAAGGAAGTATAAGGCATTGACCCGTAAAGCAAGCGGACGGATTTGACAATTTCACGACGACCGAGACACACTTAAGTCGCATACGCCTTTCTTTCGATGACGGCCGGTCCAGCCTGTCGTGAACAGCCGTTGCCGTGCGCACAACACCACACTTCAGTCCATGATAATGGAGGCGGTCAATAAAATTATCATCTTCCCCATATTGGGTAAACACCGGCGAAAATCCTCCGACAATACGGAATGTCTGCGTCGGGACCAACCAGTGCGCAGCCATGACAAAAGGAACCGGCACTACTGGGAAATCATTGTGCCGCGCCAGAAACTTCCCGCATTTCCTCTCGAAATTTCTGTCAAGATTACCCCGGGCATCAGTTTGCACAGGGCTAAGCAGCCCATAGCCGTTTCCCAAGGAAGCAATCATGGAACCGATGCAGTCCTTATCCACCCAGGCATCCTGATTGAGCAGATAAACATATCTGTATCCATGGCTGAGCGCATATTTGATACCGATATTGTTGGCCGCACCGAATCCGGCATTTGAATCATTCTGCACAAAAACAGCATCCGGGAAAGCCCTGCGCACATATTCCTGTGTTCCGTCAGTGGAACAATTGTCCACAACCATAATATCGGCTTTCACGGACGACCCCCGAACGCTTCCAAGACAACGCTCGAGCCATGTCATGGCATTCCATGTAACGACTATTACCAGCACTTCCCCCATCATAAACCCTCCCTGTATTGTACAAACAGTTCCTTTGGAGTCTTTCCGGAGAAGATAGCGTCCGTTATATTCTTGAACACCAGATGTTTCTGTCTATTCTCTTCGGTAGGGTGAAGTTTCATCCGGAAAAATGCCTTGTATCTTTTGGCGCTTTCTGCCAGCCATACGCCAAAGCTCAGGAAAAAGCGCTGAAAAGAAGATTTGCGGCCAAAAAACATCAGTGATCCCTTGACCGCCGCCGGTCTCACGGCAGGAGCAAGACGGGAGGCCGTAGTCTTCCATTTATGTATCAATGACGTATCTGCATCCACATACACTGAATATCCTTTCTCGCCGGCCACGGTTGACAAGGCTATGTCCTCCGGGGTAAAGAAAAACCTCTCGTCAAACCAGCCAAGTTCCCGAAACACCGCAGTCTTTATCATAAATGCCGCCCCGGTAATGTTGGATGTACGGAAAAGTCTTCTGCCCTCACATTCAAAACTATGGATGCGGCCCGCAGTGTCATCATTGGGCTCACGATAAAGATGCCACTGCTGAAGCAAATACTTGTACGCCGGATAGGCCGGACGACCGCACAACTGAAGAGTGCCGTCTGAATTGTCAATTCGTGGACTTACTATAGCCGCGTCTTCAGGTAAAACTTCAAAATCCCGTACGAGATGTCCGATCACATCCTCGCTGATCAACGTGTCATCGTTCAAGACAAAGCAATACTCCCCTTCCACCTGCTTCAGAGCGAGATTGTTGTTCTCAGAGAAACCTCTCGTAGATGAACTTGAAATGAATTTTACCCGTGGGAAGTCCTCCTTCACACGGGTAAAAGCAGATTCGTCAAACTGATAAGCGACTACCAGAGTCTCAAATTCGCCGGAGCAGCACTTCTCTATCCCGCGAAGACAGGGATACAGGTTGTCAAGTCTGTTCATGCAGACAATGACTATGCTGACTGTCGGATGAGTGCTCATGACAAAACCTACCAGTCCATTCTATAATTTCCACTCAGATGAAGCAGGGAGAAAATATACAGAAATCCGTCGTAATAAACGTCGTAATAACCATCCTCATACGGCTCAAGCTTCATGCTCCAGAGATGACGGACAAGGTCCTTGCTGTATTCATTGTCAGTCATCATGGAAGCAGCGGCAGTGGTAGCGACAAGTCCGATGGAATGTCTCAGCGTACGATATCCGCCGGCACCCATAATTGTCCGCGGAGCACCTCCGTCCAGATTGAACTGATCAGGGAATTTCTCAATGCCATAGCTCGCCATGGTGCGCTGGAACTTGTCGGCATATTCGCTCTGCCACTCTTTATCCGCCCCGGACCAATTATAATCAAGGGTGATGTTCATAGGCACGCGCCACGAATCATACCAGAATTGTGACACAAAACTGTACTGACCGAAACTGCGTGTAATCGGCTTTCCGTCAAAAGTGGTCTGATCTGCGTTTATTCCTGTCTTTTCATCGCAGGCCTTGTGGAGAAACTGCCTTGAATTGGCTGCGATTTCACGATAGAGGTCGGCACGTCCGTCCTGTGCGGACTCTGCCCACACCTCAAAAAACGCAGGAATATGATAAGAAGGATCCGTCCAGCGGTTGGACACCGTATCCGGACAGAAGTTGATGAGCTTGTAGTCCATATTGATGATACCGGTCACGCCATCGCTTCCGTTTTTTGAGAACATGGTGTTCAGAAGGCTCTGGGCATCTGCAAGATAATTAATCTTGCCATCATTCCCCCAACGGCGGGATGCAAGAAGAAGGTCGGTCACGAAATAGAACTCTCCGTCGCTCGCGGACCCTTCGTCGATATGCGTGCCGTCATAACGGCAATGCCAGGCGAAGAACCCTTTCATAGGTCCTTCCTTATGCTCCATATATGTCTTGGTCCATGTCCAGATTCTATCAAACATATCCTGCTTGTCCATCTGGACAGCCACCATCATACCGTATGACTGGCCCTCCGTGCGCACGTCCCTATTCTTGACATCAGCCACATAAGCCATATCGTCCCCCACTTCATGGTAGGCACGGCGTTCGCTCTCGAACACTTCATGGAAAGCTGCCTGAATCTTGGCATCAATCTCTTCCTGAGAATAGCCAAGTTCCTTGAAATAATTGCGATACTCTTTCTTGCCCGATGAGCAAGATACAAGAGAACAGATAACGGCGGCACACAGCGCCAATACTTTAAACGATTTCATCAGTATGTAAATTTGGTATTATCATATTACCGGACAAGTCCTTCTGGAATATCCAGATTCAGAATTTGCTTCTCGGGATCACAAGATATTATGAAATCTTCATGAAGAGGCACAAGCAAATCCCCTATATAGACACAAAGATTGCCTGGAATCGGTTCCATTCCGGTAATCTCGCCCACAAAGTGGCCCTTGTCCAGCACGGTCCACCCGGTAAAGTCTTCTTCATCTTCATCCTCAAACTCGGCATCCATGAAGACTTCTCGTCCCACAAGTTCCTCGGAATCCTGGAAACTGTCCACGCCATCGAACTTGACAATGGCTTTTGAGAGTCCTTTCGGAACCAGTTCTTCAATAAAGAAAGGAACCTCAAGTCCATCGAAAACGATGAACAAGGGTTCCTTGATGTCAATCTGCCCCGGATCGATGTCACGGACTCCTAAAAGAACGTGTCCATCAACACCGTTGGACTTGAGAATCTTGGCTATCTGAAGCATTATGCCTCAGCAGGAGCTTCAGTCTCTTCAGCAGGAGCCTCAGCGGCAGCAGCCTCTTCAGCCTGCTTTGCAGCGAGCTCAGCCGCCTTCTTGGCGATAGCTTCTGCACGAGCCTCATTTACCTTGACTTCCTCAGCCTTGGCAGCCTTCTTGGCCTCGATGGCGTTGTTCTTGAGGGTAGTCTTCTTAGCTTCGATCTTGGCATCGCGCTCAGCCTTCCAGTCATTCCACTTCTTATCGGCCTCTGCCTGAGTAAGAGCTCCCTTGGCTACGCCACCATCAAGATGATGACGAAGAAGAACTCCTTCATAAGAAAGGATACGACGAGCGGTAAGAGTCTGCTCAGCACCTACTTTTACCCAAGCAAGAGCGCGCTCAAAATTGAGAACGATAGTTGCAGGGTTGGTGTTAGTGTTGTAAGAGCCGATCTGCTCGATGTAACGACCGTCGCGACGTGCGCGGGTGTCTGCCACTACAATGTGGAAGAATGCAAAATTCTTCTTTCCGTGGCGCTGTAAACGAATTTTAACAGCCATTGTGAATCTGTTTGTTAATAAATAAAACTTAATCTATCCCTACCCGAGGGACAAGGTGCAAAGTTAGTAAATATTTGTGATGTAGCAAATACCCTGACAAATAATCCGTTACTCATGCTTAAGATAACGGAATCCCGGATGGTTGCGGGTATTCTGTCCCCGAGGAAGCAGATAATCGCGGGTAATACCGCACTTCCGCAGGCACCACATAAAGGAAAGTTGGTCCCGACGGCACAGAGTCATAACCTTATCCCACCACAATTCATCCAGACGCACTATATCGGGATCATTGTGACGTCGGAATATAATATTGTTCTCCATAAGAGCGCCGCCACTTCGTTTCTCTCCATGAGTAGCCAGGAAAACCAGTACGCGGGCAAGCTTCCACCAGCTTATATACCCCATATTCCGGCACATCACCGCTTCCTGATAGACATTGGAGCGCGTCGGGTGGGCGACCCCGCTATATTTCACCCCGGCGGCAAGTTTTGTGCTCAAGGCTTTGCATACAGTCCTGTCCCTGAGTTCAATATTCCCGTCTATCCAAAGACTTGCGTCATATTCCGGGAGCAGTACATGAGGGTGCATCTTGGGATATCTGGAAAGCAGAGCGGCATCAAGACCTTTCCTGCCTTTCCTCGAACCGGAAAGGATATCACCGACTGCAAGCTCCCTTATCTGCCATACACCAATCCTGTCAGATGTCTTCTCCCCCGGCCCCACAAAACAAATATAATCGACATCGGGGCAAGGCATAAGCGGCTGCCTCAGCTCATCATAACCACCTATTATACAGGTATATATAACTACTCTTTCCATAGCTCGCCCAATTTAAAATCCCACTTGTCAGGCTCAAACGGCACAAGTCCGCGCCAATGATAGAACGTATATTCGCCGAAATACACCTTCCCGCCAATCTCATAAAAGTCCACGCGGACCTGAGGTATGCCGGCGGAAAGTTTCGCGGCAAGAGACTTCATCAATTCGAAATTGTCCGGACGTCCGGGCTCCGAAAGAGCATTGGGATGTCCGTTGCGTATATCAAGATGTCTGTATGACATATCAAAGAAGTCGAACTTGGTCTCCTGTCCAGGACTGTTTCTGTCCGTCGCTACGAACATCACCTCCGGCTTGCCGCCAAAGCAGAAAAACTTATAGTCAGACACTTCTTCGGAAAAGGCGGCAGAAGCCAAATCCAGCAGATAAGGCTCAGCTATCACTCTGTGCTTCAGTCCTTTATATGCCCATTCCCTGGAAGTCTTCCAATAATCTCTTTTCATACAGCCATCCAAATGACGGCATGCTGACATGCGGTCAAAAGACGCCTTGTCACGACAAATCACGGCGCTTCCGCTGTCATGAGTGCATTTCAGAACAAACCTGTCAGGCAGGGCATCCAAGTCAATGTCCTCAACCCGGTTCCATACTCCGAGAGTAGGGACTACATATTCCTCTCCGATTACGGAAGCCACATATTCTTTGACCGCGGCTTTGTCCACAAGCTTATGATAAAGAGGGTTTCGCTCCGAGAGGATGCTCTTCTGAATTTTCTCCGTATAACGCTTCGGATTTTTCAATTCCGGCCTGCGGCCGAATGCTTCATAATAGTTGTCCTCCAAAGCCCACCGCAAAGGAACCCGGCTGCGGCCCACTTTTCGGGTGACAAAAGCCCTTTCTCCGGGGGTAAACACCATTATGCAAGCCAGGGCCGATATACCCGCCCAGGACAGTGCGCACACCAGTATCAGACGCACAAACCCCTGAGGAAGAGACATATAAATCAACGCCGGCAACAATGCCGACAGCACTGTCAGCGCCAGCAACGGGAATCCCACTTCCCGGAAAAACTTCCGGACAGGAAGGGCTGTCTCTTCTCTTACAAAAAGGAATTTCAACGCCAGCACTACAGTATAGACCACAATAAACCCGACATACGACCACTCGACCGAAGCGCCAAGTCTGAAAGCAAGCCACACCAAAGGAAGGCAGAGATATGAGACAAGCCCTGTCACAATATAATACTTCTTGACCTTACCGGTAGCAAGCATCAACGTAAGCAGCGGATTGCCGAACATATCCACCAGCAAGGCCACCAAGGCAAGTCTCACGAAAGCAGCGCTGTGCGCAGGTACAGCGGTCAGCCACAATCCAAGCACAGTCTCCGCTTCAAAAAGCAGCGGCATCAACAATACCAGGACTCCAAGATACGAGAATTTGACAGCCTTGAACACCAGAGAGAAACACCCCTGTCTGTCTCCGGCAGCCCAGGTCTTGGTAATCTGCGGATTAATGGCCGTAAGGAAACTCGACACAAACTGCTTGGCTATATTCTCTATCTGCATAGCCACGCCGCGGGCAGCATTCAGAGCCACCCCGAAGAAGACATTCACCAGAACAGTAACACCCTGAGTGTTCAGGACATACGCACTGGAACCAAAGAAATTCCACCCCGAAAATGCGAGCATCTCCTTTGCTAAAGCAGGCTCTAAAAGGAGTCTTCCCCGGCTCTCCGGGAACCGCTTCCTGCAATACAGCCCATAGCTCATCCTCACCAGCAACGATACTGCAGCCACAAGTACGGCATAAAGAATCAACTTGTCGCACATCGCGTATTTCACCACCAGCGCTACGGAAAGCTTCAAGCCGGCCTCCAAAAAACTGATAACGGCGAACGCCGACATCTTCTCGTGAGCGATGATGGCAGCATTGTATGGCACCGAGAGCAATTGAATCACCAAAGCGGCCAAAGAACACTGAAGCACAACCTCCGCAGCGCCTTCCCTTCCCAAAGGTATATTCATCCGCGAATGCAGGAACCATTGTCCGAGAGTCTCTGCAAGCAGTATGAGTATCATGGCAAAAGCCAACTGCACTGCTATCCCCGCAGAGAACACCTTCCGCAGCCTCTGAGAATCACCGCCACGTCCGATTTCAAACGCAAGATAGCGGCTGATGGCAGCGGAAATGGATGTGGTTACAAAAGTGAATACCGTAACCATGCCTCCGACGGCATTGTACACTCCATAATCCGTTTCCCCAAGAGCTGCGAGCACCACCCGTGAGGTAAACAGCCCCACAAACATCAGTACCAGCATACGGACATAGAGCAGAAGAGTATTGCGAGCTATCCTCCTGCTGCCCTCGGAAACAGTATTCCGACTATTCCGGACCGTATCCACTATACTTGTATTTCAATTATTTGCGTCTGAACAACCCGAACACCGCCGCTCCCGAGCCGGACATGGAAGCATATACCGCCCCCTTGTCGTAAAAAGACCTTTTGAGCGCATCTATCTCGGGATGCAAAGGAAACACCGAATGCTCAAAATCATTGACCAGGCAATCACGCCACTGCTCCACCGGTCTGGACAACGCCTCCCTAAGAGACATTCTGCCCAGTTCAGGATGGGCCTCACGGGTCAACACTGTCGAATACGCCTCACGGGTACTCACGGCACAACCGAGCGGTATCTCCACTCTGATCTCGTACCCTGAAAGGTCAATGTCGTATGGCGTCAGAATTTCACCTTTCCCCTCTCCCAGCATCGGCCTGTCATATATAAAGAACGCACAGTCAGCTCCCAACACGGATACGCGCGATGCCAGGTCCGCATCTGTCAATCCCAAATCAAACATTCCCGAGAGAGCCTTCACGGCATACGCTGCATCGGCCGAACCACCGCCAAGACCGGCACCCACGGGGCTACCTTTCCTAAGGCGGATCTTCGCCGCCGGAATGCCGAATTCTTCCTTAAGCATAAGATATGCACGAAATGTCAAATCCTCCCTCGGATTCCAGCTTCCACCTTCAAGTATGAACTCCTCAACTCCGTCTGCTGCCGGTTCTATCTCCAGCTCATCATGAAAAGCATCGCACGGCACAAACAAAGTCTCCAAATCATGGAAACCGTCATTCCGCTTACGAAGCACACTCAGGCCGAGATTGACCTTTACATCAGGATATACTGTCATAGATTTCTTCTGCCAATTCTGCCGGAACACGTTTCAGTACCGGTGAAAGGAATGCTATTTTCTGCAAACGGCGGGCTTCATCCTCCGGAATTCCTCTGGAGCGAAGATAGAACAGTTCGTCAGGCGCCAGATATCCGGACGTGCATCCGTGTGAGCATTCCACATCATCGGCATATATTTCAAGTTGCGGCCGGGATTCCACAAAAGCAGAGGAATCAAGAAGGATACTTCTGTTTTCCTGATATGCCTTGGTCCTCATCGCTCCAGGGGCCACATACACGAGGCCGTCAAACACCGCTTTGGCCTCGCCGCCCACAACTCCGAGAAATTGTTGCTTGGATGTGCTTCCCGGACTGTTGTGCCTGAGATTTACATCAAGTTCCACATTGTCTTTTCCGGAGCAGATATAAAGGCCTGCGATATCCACCACGCAATCCTGACCGTCAATATCTATTTCAAGAGCATATTTTCCGCTTGTTCCCGGCAGGACCACGAAGACCGCCCGAAACTCCTCGCCAGAAGAAAGCCTGACAAGTTCCGGAAACGAATCCCTTCCTATTACAAACACCTTGTCCATAACCTAAAGATCTATTCCTTCGTAGCCTTTTTCTTCAATAATGTCCACAAGTTCACGACCGGCAGTCTTCACTATGCGTCCATCTTTGAGCACATGTACTATATCCGGAACTATATAGTCCAGCAAACGTTTGTAGTGGGTGATGACTATGGCGGAAGTCTGCGGAGTGCGAAGAGCATTGACTCCCTCGGCCACAATCCTCAAAGCATCCACATCCAATCCGGAATCAGTCTCGTCAAGGATACTTAGCGTAGGCTCAAGCATCGCCATCTGGAATATTTCGCTGCGCTTTTTCTCGCCTCCGGAAAATCCGACATTGACCTCTCTTTTGGCAAATTCGTTTTTCATCTGCACAAAGGCCATCTTCTCCTTAAGGAGCTTGATGTACTCTGCAGGCTTGAGTTCTTCAAGTCCATGAGCCTTTCTTCGGGCATTCACGGCAGCTTTCATAAAGTTGGTAATACTGACCCCCGGAATCTCCACAGGATACTGGAAACTCAGGAACAGCCCGGCCCAAGACCGCTCTTCAGGCTTCATGGAGAGCAGATCCTTTCCGTCATAAGTAACAGAACCTTCAGTAACCTCATATCCCGGCCTCCCGGTAAGAACCGCGCCGAGAGTACTTTTTCCGGCACCGTTAGGTCCCATGACGGCATGTACTTCACCTCTTCGTATGGTAAGGTCCAACCCTTTGAGGATCTCCTTCCCCTCTACATTTGCATGGAGGTTATTTATCTCAAGCAATATATCATTCATATTATTCTCCTTTCTTGATAGATTTGGTCCAACTTACCAGCGACCATATCGCATTGGCAAGATATAATGTACATACAACTGGCATAAACACATGTCCCACAGACAGATGCAGTGCAAGTTGGGCAATATTCACAAGTATCCAGGCTATCCAGCAATCCCACTTTTTCAAAGCGCTCAACAGCTGAGCCACAAGAATCAGCACGGTCACAAGCGTATCAAGATACGGGTGCGGGTCAGAAGGGAACAGCTTATCAAGCGTCCATCCCCACAACGCACTCACAAGTACTACAGACAGCACGCACAATCCGCGTCCAGCCCATGAAAGGGCGCTTACCTTGAGTGCGGATGCGTCAGTGCTGCTCTGCTCCCCCTCCCGGGGATGCGTCCATCTGTAATGGCCTACCATATTGATTATCAGCGACACCGGCTGAAGCAGAAGACTCGCATACAGACTTTTGTTCCAGAACATCAGGAACAAGGCTGCGCTGTACAAGTACCCTACCCAAAAATTGACGGCAGACTTGCGTCCGGCAAGAAACACACAGCTCAACCCCAGTACCGAGGTGATAAGGTCTATCAAAAGTACCGGAGTGTCATGACCTATGGTAAAAAGCGTATAATTAATCCATTCCATATTCTAACCTACCGCTCCTTCAAGTGACACTGACAGAAGTTTTCCTGCCTCTACCGCGAACTCCATAGGAAGACGGGCGATAACTTCCTTGGCATACCCCCCGACAATAAGGGCCACGGCATCTTCCTGGGAAATACCTCTCTGGGTACAATAGAAAAGCTGATCTTCGCTGATTTTGGAGGTTGTGGCCTCATGTTCCACAATTCCTGAAGCACAGCGGTTGCGAATCAGCGGAAATGTATGCGCTCCGCATTTGTCGCCTATCAGAAGAGAGTCACACTGGGAATAATTCCTTGCCCCTTCCGCCGTCGGAGCAATATGCACCAGTCCGCGATAGCTGTTCTCACTGCGTCCGGCAGATATTCCCTTAGACACAATACGGCTCTTGGTTCCCTTCCCGAGGTGTATCATCTTGGTGCCGGTATCCGCCTGCTGGAAATTGTTGGTCATCGCCACACTGTAGAACTCGGAAGAAGAATAGTCTCCCTTAAGAATGGTGCTTGGATATTTCCATGTAATGGCCGATCCCGTCTCCACCTGAGTCCAGCTCAGATGAGAGCCGCTACCTTTGCAGAGCCCTCTTTTGGTGACAAGGTTCAATATACCGCCACGCCCCTGGGCATCACCCGGATACCAATTCTGCACCGTACTGTATTTGACGTCGGCATCTTTCTCCACTATTATCTCCACTACGGCGGCATGGAGCTGGTGCTCATCACGCATCGGCGCGGTGCATCCCTCCATATAACTCACCTGCGCTCCTTCGTCGGCCACTATCAGAGTGCGCTCAAACTGTCCGGTACCCCCGGCATTGATACGGAAATAACTTGACAGTTCCATAGGGCACTTCACGCCTTTTGGGATGTAGCAGAAAGAACCATCGGAGAAAACCGCGGAATTAAGGGCAGCGTAGAAATTGTCCGACACCGGAACCACTGTAGCAAGGTACTTGCGCACAAGGTCCGGATACTCGTGGACAGCCTCGGAAAACGAGCAGAAAATTATACCCTTTTCCGCCAAAGCCTTGCTGAAGGTCGTCTTCACGCTCACGGAATCAAACACCGCATCCACAGCCACCTCTCTCGATGACTTCACGCCCGCAAGCACCTCCCTCTCGTGAATAGGGATTCCAAGCTTGTCAAATGTCTCCATCAGGGCGGGATCTATCTCCGTAGGGCGATCTTCGTCCCGCTTGGGAGCGGCATAATATATAATATCCTGGAAATCTATTGCAGGCATCTTCAGATGTCCCCATTGAGGAGGGGTCATCTTCTGCCACTTGCGGAAGGCGTCAAGGCGGAAATCAAGCAGCCACTGCGGCTCGTCCTTCTTGGCAGAGATAAGCCGTATAATGTCTTCATTCAGACCTTTAGGCACATACTCCTGCTCTACATCGGTAACGAAACCGCTGTCATATTCTTTATTTGTAAGATCTTTTAGAATTTCATCCATAATATCTTACAAAGATAGCAGTTTTTCGGGATTATTCTATTTCCCGGATTTACTGCGGTTGCTGAGTCTGCGCTGACGTTTATGTTCGCTCCAAAGTCCGTAGACTTCGCTTACATTACCGGCAGTGATGAAGGCTTTTATGTCATTCTCACGAATCCATGCCATCAAGTTACAGAATTCATCATTTGTAAGAAGACTCTGAATCTCCATAGTCTTCTGTCCGGAATATCCGCCGGTCACTTCGTAAAGGCTGCACCCGCGCACAATCGTATTGATGATATGGTCCCGGATACGCTCATACTCCGCTGAGATGATGCACACTCTCTTGCGCTTGTTCAGACTCATCATGAAGTAATCCACTATCATGCCGTTCATCCAAGTACCTATCAAGCCTATGACTACCAGACGGAAAGGATTGATGGTAAATGCCGTACAGCATATCACAATTCCGGCAATGGTAACCGACGTTCCGATATCGAAATGCAGATATTTGTTGACTATCTTCGCAAGAATATCCAGTCCTCCGGTAGAAGCGTTGATACGGAAAAGTATTGCCTGAGACGCACTGAGGATAAGAATAAAACATATAAGATCAAACCAGATGTCGCCCATTACAGAGGTGGAGCCAGGTTCGAGGATTTTTTCATAAGGACATATTGCTTCCCACATATCGATAAGAGGGGCCAGAACGAGTGCCGCTATGGCGGTTTTGAGTCCGAATTCCTTGCCTATCAAGATATAAGCCATGACAAGGAGTATAGCATTGATGGTGAATACCACCACTGACACCTTGACGATTATGCCCATCTTTTCGAAAATTCCGCTTATCACGATGGATAAGCCTGTAATGCTTCCTACCACCAGTTTACTCGGCATAAGGAAATAATATACAGCCGCAGCCGCAATGGACATTGCAATAAGAATTGTCAAGATATCCTTCCAAAACTTCCAGGTGCGAAGTTCCGCCAGAGAAGAAGCATTCAATTTCATTTTATGTGGTTTTTAATGTAATTATCTATCGCTTTGGCCGCAGTTCGTCCGGCTCCCATGGCCAGAATTACAGTTGCAGCTCCGGTAACGGCATCACCTCCGGCAAAAACGCCCGGCCGCGATGTCACTCCTGTCTCATCGGCGGCAATTCCTCCCCTACACGTAGTCTCAAGACCTGCTGTGGTCTTGGCTATCAGCGGGTTGGATGTTGTACCAAGTGCCATGATTACAGTGTCTGTCTCTATCTCAAACTCTGACCCTTCCACCGGCACCGGACAGCGTCTTCCGCTGGCATCAGGCTCTCCAAGCTCCATTTTTATACACTTCATTGCTGAAACCCATCCCTTCTCGTTGCCGATAATTTCCTCCGGGTTGGTAAGCATGTCGAAAATAATGCCTTCCTGCATTGCATGATGGACCTCTTCTTTTCTGGCCGGAAGTTCCGCCTCCGTGCGTCGGTAAACAATATGCACTTCAGCCCCAAGACGCAGTGCCGTTCTGGCTGCATCCATGGCCACATTGCCTCCACCCACCACACACACTTTCCTGCCGATATGGATAGGAGTCATGTAGTCTTCGCGATATGCGCACATGAGATTGTTGCGTGTCAGGAACTCGTTGGCAGAGAACACCCCGCACAGATTCTCTCCGGGGATGTTCATGAACTTTGGAAGTCCCGCACCGGTTCCGATGAACACAGCGGCGAATCCCTGCCGATCAAGCAGAGAATCCACTGTAACAGTCCTTCCCACCACGACATCCGTTTCAATCTTCACTCCAAGTTTCAGCACATCCTCTATCTCGCCTCTGAGAACTTTTTCTTTCGGGAGTCTGAACTCAGGAATGCCATATTCCAATACTCCGCCAGCCTTGTGCAAAGCCTCAAAAATAGTGACGTCGTATCCCCATTTTGCCAAATCAGCGGCACAAGCCAACCCCGCCGGGCCGGAACCGATTACCGCAACCTTAGCGGCACTTTGCTTCCTTTCCTGCACGGCTTCAGGGCGAATCTCTTCCGGATGAGAACGGGAATAGTCGGCCACAAACCTCTCAAGCTTGCCTATAGCCACCGGTTCACCCTTCACTCCAAGGATACAACTGCCCTCACACTGAGTTTCCTGCGGGCACACACGACCGCACACAGCCGGCAGAGAAGAGTCTTCCGCAATGACGGCCGCTGCCCCCGGAATATCGTTTTCCACCAGTTTCGAAATGAACACCGGGATTTTCAATCCCACCGGACATGCAGATACACAACGTGGATTCTTGCAGTTCAAGCAGCGCGTAGCCTCAAGCAAAGCTTCTTCGCGACTGTATCCATAACAAACCTCATCGAAATTATGAGCCCTGACGGCCGGATCCTGCTCGCGTACAGGCACCCTTGGTATTCTGTTTGCCATTATTTATCCCTCCCTATTCTGCAGTGATGATGTTCCATAGCTTCCGCTTCTTCACTCCTGTATTGTCCCTGACGACGCATCGCCTCGTCGAAATCCACTTCATAGCCATCGAATTCCGGACCCTCAACACAAGCGAAACGGGTTTTCCCTCCGACAGTCACACGACAGGCGCCGCACATTCCGGTGCCATCCACCATCAGGGTGTTCAGGCTTACCGTAATGGGAAGTCCAAGTTTCTTTGCTGTAAGGGTGGTGAATTTCATCATTATCATAGGTCCTATGGCCACAGCCATGGAATATTGGTGCCCTTCCGCAACCAATTTCTCAAGCAGCCCCGTGACCATACCATGGAATCCTTCCGAACCGTCATCAGTGCAGATGAAAAGATTGTCACACACTTCTGACATTTCTTCTTTATATATCAGCAAATCTGCTGTTTTGGCTCCAATAATGACATCCACGGCCACGCCTCTCTCGTGAAGCCATTTGGCCTGAGGATACACCGGCGCGGCACCCACGCCTCCGGCTATAAAAACATATCGCATGGAAGACAACTCGGAATTGTCCATATTCACGAACTCCGACGGAATTCCTAAAGGTCCGACCACGTCTGCAAAACACTCCCCTTTCTCCATGGCATTGATATCAATGCTGGATGCTCCAATGCTTTGAGTAACGATAGTAACCGTCCCCTTATCCTTATCGTAATCGCTGATTGTCAATGGAATACGCTCACCCTTCTCATTGGCGCGCACCATCAGGAACTGTCCTGGCTCAGCAGCAGAAGCGAGCAGCGGTGCACTCACGCTCATCCGGGAAATGTTCGGCGTGAGCATCTTTTTAGACACAATTTCGAATCTATGCATAAATACATACTGTAATAGTCTTCCAAATATACAAAAAATACCATTTAAAGAAATATCCGGAACTCTTATTTAAGGAATTCCGGATATATTAGTATCAAAAATAATCAATTGTAAGATTATTCTTCAGAAATATCAAATTCGATTTCATCCACACATGCGGCAAAGGAGAATGCATCCTGTGTGCCGTAGCTGTGATTGGTGATGTATGCCTCTGAAGCGGAGGCGGTCATACGAAGTTCGTGAATTTCACCGAGAGAAGAAAGATCGACTTTGGTCCAATCTTCCATGATAAACTTCTTTCCGTTACGATAGTCACCAAGGGACACCGTCACATGACCGGTTTCTTTCCCGTCAAGGCCGTATCCTGTAAACGTAATATCCAGATAATCACCTTCTACAAATCCCGGCCTGCTATACAAACCAATATGCATACGCTGCCAGTTACATGCAGTATTGTTGACATACAGGGACTTAACCTTATGGGACACCCCGTCTTCAAACACCACTGCCGGATGATAATCCTTGCGCATATACGATTCATAGAACCAGACAGAATAGCTGGCCGTATTGTTGGCTCCTTTAAGGATTTTAGCGTCGGACTCCCTGTCTCCGGTGAGAGACACGTTGATTACTCCTCTGGTATTCTCATCATAACCTATGTACTCTCCCTCAAGGTCCGGTTTCACGCCGTCATCGGAAAGCATTATACCGGAAAGATAAGAATAGTAGTAGTTGATGGAAAAAGTAGCTCCGAACTCGGTATATGTGGAATCTCCGTTGGCCACAGGAGAATTGTTGTGCTTTCCCTCCTTGAAAGTGTGGCTGTCGAAAGAAATGGTCTTCACTGCCGGAGCCGTCTCCTGCTTGCTGCAGGCGGCGAGCATAATGCCCAGAACGGGCAGGATGAACAATGTCTTATTCATATTCTATTTTTTTGTATAATCCGTTATCTCCGGTATTTTTCCGGTCCACGAACCTCTGATGTGGTGAGGAGCAAGAGTTTTGTCATTGAGATTGAAATCATCCTCAAAATCAAACTCTATCGTATATTCTTCCCCCTCGCAGGAAATGGTCATCGTACCGCCTGCTATCGGAGCAAGACTCTGCGGATAGAAATCATTGCCGCTTTGCTGATAGCGGATATAGCAGGAAGGTTCCGCATCTGAAATCCCGATTTTACCCGCGGTCACCGTCCAAGGCTCGCCGTTAGAAGAAACCTTATATGTACCGGAAGGCAGGGCGGAAGCATTGCCAAGTCCGGCGATAAAGTCAATGTTGAGAAGTTCGAGTTCGCTGGCGAGCACGATGCCGTAATTGATAGTGCCGTTGTTCATGAAATCTCCATAATAGTTCGCTGCAGAGCACTGCAGGGGCACCATATCGACATCCTCCGTAAGGGAAGTCTCCGGCTCTTTTTCTTTTGAACGCTCTTCCATATTACCGGTCCATGAGGCTTTTATGGAATATCCGTCAGAATCGGTCAAATCGCATACTATGGAATATGTTCCATCCGTGTTCTTGCCTATTGTCACCTCTCCGTCAGAAATGGTGCAGAAACGGGACTTGTAATTTCTGTCGGTCTGCATACAGAATGTTCCCAATGCCTGTCCGCCGAACCATACGCCGGGATAGAAAGTCCCTGGATTATATTCAAGCCTTGTACCTATCTTGTAAGTTCCCGTAAGATCAGACCCCTTCGCCACATATAGGTCAATCTGTATCTTGTGTCCAGGACCGAATGGATACAGGCCCTCTCCGGAGGTCTTTTCGGTATCAAAGCAGCGGATTATATAATTGTCAAAATTATCCTCTGACTTGTAAAGTTCTTTTGTCACACGCTTGACCTTAAGATCAAGGTTGGCATTGATGTGAGAATTGTCAATCTCATCCCCCTCTCCGCTTTTGTCGGCAAGAACAATCTCTCCCTCATATATAAACTGCATTTCAGCGCCTTCCGCAGTCACCACATCGGCCGTCACGCGATACCCTTTCGCACAATGTGCCACAGTGATGGTACCGTCCTCGAAAAGTACATTCTGAACACGCACACGGTCTCCGTCTTTTTCGGTAGTCACCGTGGCAAAAGTAAGAGTCGGGTTGAATGTGTGGTTGGCCCGTTTCTCGCTCAAAGTATAGACTCCTTCCGGCACCACGGGATTGGTATGATCCGAGGATATGTCGCCCCAAATATCGAAGTACATTATGTACTCGCCCTCGTTCATAGGCACCAGATAATCCTGATCCCCTATGTACCCTATCTCACCGGACGATACGATAAAATAATAATCGGCGAAACCTTCTTTCCAGAAGTTGCCGAAATAGATGCCGTCCTGAAACTTGTGCAGTTCCACAACTTTTGCCGGCTCCGGACCAGGATTGTTACCCTGTTTGTCGCAGGACACAGGAATCATGCACATGACTGCGCACAAAAACACTCCCCAAAAACGAGAGATTCTTTTTGAAATCATAATAAGAATTAAAAATACACTACTTGTTGGAAAACAAGACAAATATAACAAGAATATTCAATTCGTACAATCACCGTACAAGTTCGGCAGGGCCGGTAAGAAAAACCTCTTTGAATGCAGCGTCTGCGCTTTCGGGTGCTTTGAAATCCACCTTAAGATCGGCAATACGCGCATGCAAGGCAACACGGACACTTCCCCATGAAGAAGCCGCCGTTTCACGGGAGCCCTCATGCGAATCAAGCCAGAATGCGATGGCACAGGCCGTAAGTCCCGTACCGCAGGCAAGAGTCTCCGCTTCCACGCCTTTTTCAAAAGTGCGCACTTTTAAAGAGCCGTCCGCAAGCCTTTGGACAAAATTGGCATTGACCCCCAGGGGAGCGAATTTTTCGTCCCACCTGTAACGTTTTCCCTCCGATTCGATATCAAGCGATTCGACATCATCCACAAATTTCACAAAATGCCGCGTCCCCGTATTCAAAAACCATCCGTCAAGCACAGGATGATACTCCGAGCAATCAATCATACCGAGCCTCACCGTCGCAACATCCCCCTCAGATGAGACTATCTCCCCCGTATGCTCTCCGTCTGCGGCAACAAAGCGGAACACTTTCCCGTCTGCAGGCACAAGCCCCAGAAAAGAAGAAAACGCCACGATACACCGTCCGCCGTTTCCGCACATCATCCCGGAAGACCCGTCAGGATTATAGAACTCCATGCTGAAATCATACCCGTCGGCAGCGGAAAGAATCATCAGTCCGTCCGCTCCTATACGACCGTCCGCCGCCTGAAAGCCGTCTTTACGACTGCACAATGAGCGAATGACTCCGGCCTCACGATAATGTCCGACATCTTCCGAGCGCCCGTCCAGAACGACAAAATCATTGCCGGCACCGGAGTATTTATATAATACCGCCATCCCGTTATCTCAACATGTCTTCAAGCACCACCGAACCGGAAGTCTTCTCGTCACGATACTTTACAATCACCGGACAATATAGAGACACTCCGGAGCCTGCCGCCACGCCTCTGCGAACCGGACGGCTTCCGGACACGACCACTGCCCCGCGAGGGACAACCGCACGGCCGTCAGCATTACGAGGGACGAAATCCCCGGTTGTCGCGTCAAAAATGGCAGTTGAACTGGTAATTATCACACCGGAAGCTATGACCGCATTCTCCTGAACTATGGTACCTTCATAAATTCCGCAGTTCCCGCCTACAAACGCACCGTCCTCGATAATGGTAGGCATTGCTCCGGCAGGTTCAAGCACGCCGCCAATCTGGGTGGCCGCTGAAATGTGAATATGCTTTCCCACCTGGGCACACGAGCCTATTGTCACATGACTGTCCACCATTGTACCCTCATCCACAAAGGCACCCACGTTGATGTAAGAAGGAGGCATCACAATGGCACCTTTGGAGACATACGCACCCCTGCGGATGCTGGTGCCGCCGGGCACAATTCTCACTCCGTCCTCACTGCTGAATGTGCGGACAGGGAAAGTGCTCTTGTCAAAAAAGGAGAATTGTCCCTGACTCATATCCTGCACGGCCCCGAGACGAAATCCTGCCAATATGACTTCCTTGACCCATTTATTTACAACCCAGACGCCGTTTTTCTTCTCGGCGACCCTGACATTTCCTTTTTCAAGATCGGAGATAAGCTCTTCAAATCTTTCCAATGTTACTTCCATAATGTTGCAAGTATTTGTGACATAAGCTTTTTGGTGGAATCGGAAGCTTTGACCAAAGGCAGCCTTACATCTTCCTTCATAAGCCCTAGAGCCGCCATTGCGGCTTTGGCAGGAATAGGGTTGGACTCCACGAAGCAAGCCTTAAAAAGAGGAGACAAACAGTGATGAAGGGCTCGTGCGGAATCTATATCTCCGGAAAGCATGGAAACAACCAGTCCCGAAACTTCAGCAGGAGCTATGTTGGAAGCCACACTGATCACCCCTTGCGCTCCCGTGGCCATAAAGGCAAGCGTCATATCGTCGTCTCCGCTCAAGACGGAAAACCCTTCCGGAGCAGAACGCAATATGTCACTGACCTGAGAATAATTGCCGGATGCCTCTTTGGTGGCGATTATATTCGGACAATCCTTCGCCAGGCGCAAACATGTCTCTGCGCTCATGTTAACTCCGGTACGTCCAGGTACATTGTACATGACTATCGGAAGGTCCGTAGCCTCACTCACCGCCTTGAAATATTGGTACTGACCTTCCTGTGTCGGCTTGTTATAAAACGGCACCACCACAAGCAGGGCATCCGCATCCTTCTCCACGAGAGAGATGTTTTCAAGTGTCGCTGCAAGTGAATTGGATCCGCATCCCACGACAAGAGGAAGGCCGCCGGAACACTCTCTTGTGATTTCAAGCAGACGCTTCTTCTCCTCCCGGCTAAGGGTCGGAGTTTCGCCGGTAGTCGCCAAAGGAACGAGGAAATGCACCCCGGCATCCACTTGACGAAGCACACATTTCCTGTATGCGTCATAGTCAACTTCCGTCCCTTTGAACGGAGTCAGAAGTGCCGTACCGCACCCTTTAAGAAAAAGTCTGCTCATAATATCAAATCTTTAAATTCATGCACACCGTTCATACTGTCTGCAAGCGTTGCGGCATAGACAGCACCTTCAGCAAATCCTTCTCTGGAAAACGCCTCATGGGTAAATGTCAGTTTATCCACATCCGAAAGGAAGCTCACGGTATGCGTCCCCGGAACCTCGCCTACACGGTGGGATTCTATCTCGGGGGTTTGTCCAAGATGCCTCTCCACGATATCCCCCAGGCTCTTAGCCGTACCGCTTGGCGCATCAAGCTTATGAATGTGATGTGTCTCGTCCACTTTAGGAACATACCCGTGGTTCTTCAGCACGTCCGAAGCACGCTGGACCGCAGCAAAAAGGGCATTCACTCCTATAGAGAAATTGGACGCCCATACAAGCGTGGTCCCAGCCTCGCGAAAAGCGTCAAAAACCTCTGCCTTTATATCATACCATCCGGTAGTTCCCACGACCACCGCCTTGAATTTGCGTGCAAGCACAGGATAGTTCTGCCGGAATGCTTCCGGTGTGGTGAAATCTATGCACACGCTCTCAGCAGCAAGTGCATCCGGAACGGCACAGACATCTTCAGTGGCACAGGCAAGTTCGATCCCATGTTTCAAAAGAGACGACTCCACCATGTGTCCCATTTTCCCATATCCGCTAATTACAACTTTCATATATCGCAATATATTGTTTTACGGCCTTGTCAATATCATCGGTCATTATATGTTCATCGTCCCGGTGAGCCACCGTGATGGATCCCGGACCGCATATCATCTTATGCTCGAAATTGGTAAGATGCGGCGCATCACTTCCGAACGATACGGTCTTGGAAGGAATTCCGGGGATAGTGTGGTACCTCAGAGGGCTGTCTCCTCCCCTTGCGCTTACCTTCAGAGAGTCTGATGCACAGCGCAGCATATAATCGCTCACTGCCGCATCCGAAGCGAACGTCGTCCTGAAATACAATCGGCAGTCAAGCCTTGGGCTAAGAATATTCTGTGGATTGTCACTGTGCAGAAGACCTATATTCCAAGTCGTGTCGCCAAGAAGTTCATCTTTTGGGAACCCTTCAGAGCGAAGCGAATTCATAAACTCCACAAACATGTCCACAGCACTGCGCCCGTACTGCGGATAGCCAGAATGGAACGCCTCCCCCACAAAACTCAAATCAAACGACTTGGTTCCTTTGGAGGCCGATACCATGCAATTGTCCGTAGGCTCCCCCACCACGAGATATGGAGCCCTGAAATCAGTTTTGGCAAACGCCTTGGCACCGAAAGAGCCGGTCTCCTCTCCGCTCAGAAGCAGCAGAGCGAATCCCGTACGCCCCATATCGGCAAGACTCCGACAGGCACGATACATCGAATAAATCTGACCTTTGGCATCACAGCTTCCCCTTCCGCGTACTTCTTTGCCACAGACAGAAGGCGCGATATACGGTGGCACCGTATCAATGTGAGTACAGAAAACCACCTTCGGTACGCCCCAGCTCAGCAGCAGATTCAAGCTTCCGTCACCCACCTCATCGATACGCACGGAATCCGCCTGCAACTCCGAAGCGAGCCACAGAGCAAAATCCCGCTCCCTGCCGGAAGTGGAATCGAATGAAAGCATTTTCAGAAACTGTTCCATACTAAAGGAGAATATCGCGAATTATACCTATAGCCGCAAGCCTTGTCCCCTCTCCGGCACCTTTTATCACAAGCGGAGCCGAATACTCACTGCGTATGACTATTACATTTTCAGTACCGCTGATATGATAGAAAGGACTCTCGGCATCCACAAGACGCATTTTAATCTCAGCCCTATAACCAAGCCGCGCCGAAGGATCCTTACGCAGGGACGCGACAAAACGCTGTCGTTTGCCCATTGCGTCAAGCTCCTCTTCCTTATGCTCAAATACCGGTTCTCTCTCCGAAAGCAAGCGATAAAACTCATCCACGTCACAGTCAAAAAATTCCCTGCCGAGCATTGGCTCTATCTCCACATCACTCTCTTCCAAAGGAATGGATGCCTCTCTGGCGAGGATAAGCAGCTTGCGAAGCACGTCCCTGCCACCAAGGTCAACACGGGGATCTTTTTCCGTAAGTCCGTCGTCTTGCGCCCTGCGTAAAATAGTGGCGAAACTGTCGCTTCGACGCCCGTCGTATCCCGTGATGATATAGTTCATCGTACACGAAATCACGGCTTCTATGGATTCTATGCTGTCACTGCAATTGGCGCCTCCGGCTATAGACTCAAGCACCGGCATCGAATTGCCGACAGTGGTGTCATATCGGAAGAACGCACCGTTTTCACGCGCAGAAGACTTAAGAGCAGCATACTGCACATACGGAACGGCCAAAGAACGGCGATTGGAAGTAACTATATTCAAGCCGGCCCTCAACAACTGATCGTATTTCAGGTATAACCTTTCGTCATCCGTACAGTCCACGAAAATCGCTCTTCGCGGAGAGACAGAGCAGACAGCATCAATATATGCATCCGATGCCGCATCTTCCCCTTCCGCGAGCCTAAGACCGACATCCGAGGACGGGATTCCCCTCATGTCTATCACAAAGCGCCTGCTGTTAGCGACGCCTACGATTCTTATAGTCTTTCCAAGACGTTCGGCAACCCTGCCCGCACTACGCTCAATCATGGAAGCAAGTTCCTTACCCACAGCACCATAACCGGCGATAAAGACATTTATCACACTGATGGCCCTGGACTCGAAGAACTCCCGATGCACAGCGGAAACGGCCTCTCGCACAACCATGGTCCTAACCTTCACATAAAACACCGGACCCTCACCCGTAACCTCACCAAGAGACTTTATGCCGGCTTCCTCCAACGCGGAGACTATCCTTCCTGAAGCGGAACGCCTGCTTGACACGGACTCTCCGACAAGACACAGCACCGACACGTCGCCTTCCGTATCCAGACTCGTCACACCACACCATTTCTCCTTGAGAGAAGGAGTCTTGTCGCTAATCACAGTTCCCGGATGCTGCGGATCAAACGTGTTGCGTATGTTTATGGCTATCCCGGCTTCCATCGCCGGATTTACCGTCGGGGCATAAAGCACTTTAGCTCCGGCAGATGCAAGACTCAAAGCGGCGGAGTATGACAGGTTGTCGATTGTCTGCGCTGCTGACACAACTTTAGGATTGGCCGTCATGATACCGGGAACATCCGTCCAAATTTCAAGGCTGTCAGCGGAAAGAGCCGCAGCAAACAGAGCCGCACTGTAATCGGAACCGCCCCGTCCGAGCGTTGTCATCCCGCCGTCAATATCAGAGGCTATGAACCCCGGGGCAACAAACAACTTTACGTCCGGGAAAGCATCAATTTCAGATTTGATGGCGGAGTAGCTCAATCCCCGAGACACCTCCCCGCCAATGCATCTGATCAGTTTTCGGGAATCGCACCACCGGGCGGCCACACCGTCGCACAGACACTTGAAAGCTATTATTTTAGTGGACAGGATTTCGCCGTAACACACGCAGTCTTCCCTTCGGGCTGACCGCAACTCTTCAATGACGGCCTCCACATCAGAGAGCATCTTCTGCCGTTCCGATCCGGTAAACAGTCTGCGTACTATCTCGCGATGCCTCTCGTGAAGATTGTCTATCAACGAGTTCCGGAGACTCTCGTCATCACATTTACCTATTTCTATAAGAGCATCCGTAGCCCCGCTTACAGCAGAGCACACCAGCACGACACGCCCTTTGAGCAAGGCCCCGGAGACAATATCCAGTACTCCGGAGATTCTTGTGGCGTTGGCGACCGAACTGCCGCCGAATTTCAAAACCTGTATCATTGCCTCTGAATATTGGCTCCCAGAGCATTGAGTCGGGACTCTATATCTTCATATCCGCGATCTATCTGCTCTATGTTGTCAATAATGGAAGTACCCTTGGCGGACATTGCGGCCAGAAGCATCGCAATACCGGCACGAATGTCCGGAGAAGTCATTTTGCCTGCACGCAGCGACATCTTATGGTCATGACCTATAATCACGGCACGATGAGGATCGCACAGGATAATCTGCGCACCCATGTCTATGAGCTTGTCCACGAAGAAGAGCCTGCTCTCGAACATCTTCTGATGTATCAGCACACTGCCCTTACATTGCGTGGCCACCACAAGCATCACACTTAGAAGGTCAGGAGTCAGACCCGGCCATGGAGCATCCGCCAATGTCATTATAGATCCGTCAATAAAGGATTCTATCTCGTAACTGTCCTGGGAAGGAACGTATATGTCATCTCCTCTTTGTTCAAGCTTGACTCCAAGACGGCAAAAACTCTCCGGTATGATGCCAAGATTGTCCCATGAGACGTTTTTAATGGTGAGCTCACTCTGCGTAATGGCAGCCATGCCGATAAATGACCCGACTTCAATCATATCCGGAAGCACCGTATGCTCCGTCCCGTGAAGACTTTCCACTCCGGTGATGGTAAGCAGATTGGACCCTATCCCCTTTATATCCGCACCCATGGATACCAGCATCTTGCAAAGCTGCTGTATATACGGCTCACAAGCCGCGTTGTATATGGTCGTAACGCCCTGCGTGAGAGTCGCGGCCATCACGATGTTTGCCGTTCCCGTAACCGAGGCTTCATCAAGAAGCATATAGCATCCGCGCATGCTTCTGCCGGAAGAAAGACTGTAAGCATGCTTGTCCGTATCATACGCGCACTTGGCCCCGAGCTTCATAAAGCCGTCAATGTGCGTATCCACACGGCGGCGGCCGATCTTGTCTCCGCCCGGCTTCGGGAAATAAGCTTGTCCGAAACGGGTCAACAGAGGTCCGACAACCATTACAGAGCCTCTTAGTCTGGCACAACTCCGTACAAATTCCTGACTGCGTATGTAAAACTCATTCACATGACCGGCCGTGAAACGGTACTTCCCTTTCTCGAGTCGCTGCACCGCGACCCCCATGCTTTCAAGCAAGGCAATGAGATTCTTTACGTCCAGTATTTCAGGAATATTGGAGATCGTGACAGGCTCAGCGGTAAGCAGAACGGCACTTATCACCTCCAAAGCCTCATTCTTGGCTCCCTGAGGCTGTATTTCACCGCTCAGACGATGTCCGCCTTCTATCACAAATGAACTCATATACTATTCTCAAACATGTTCCACTTCAGGATGAAGTTCCACTCCGAAGCGGGACTTCACCGTATCAATAATCTTTCTTTCCAGAGAAAGCACATCCTCAGAAGTAGCCTTCCCGGTTGCATTAACTATCACAAGCGGCTGGTTCTCATATATTTGAGCGCCGCCCTCGGATTCACCCTTGAGGCCACAACTCTCTATCATCCAGGCAGCAGGAATTTTAACACTGCCGTCCGGGAGCACATAATGCGGAGCGCTTCCGTCCGGAGAAATGGCGGCAAACTGCGCTGCACTCACTACCGGATTCTTGAAAAAACTGCCGGCGCTGCCAATTTCAGCAGGATCCGGAAGTTTCTTTCTTCTGAGCTTGATTATAGCCTCACGCACATCCATAGGGCTCGACGGCTCGTTTCCTGCAAGAGCCTCCAGGACTCCCTTGTATTCCGTTCTGGGTACAGGTTTGCGGCTGAGCCTGAAAAGTACGCTGGTAACGATATACCGGCCCTTGTTCTCATCTTCCTTGAACATTGAGCTTCTGTACCCGTACCTGCACTCCGCTGCCGTGAATCTCACTTTCCTCCGCTCTTTCAAATCAAAGCACACAACCCCCGAAATGATATCCTTCACCTCCACACCGTATGCTCCGATATTCTGCACTGCCGCAGCTCCGACTTCACCCGGAATCAGGGACAAATTCTCAGCACCCCACAGTCCATGACGGCATGTCTCCTCCACGAAATTATCGAAGCTCACACCGGCTCCCACCATGACCGGGACCTCGTCGAATCCAACATCCACATACTTGATGAATTCTATGTTGGAGTGCAGTACCGTGCCGGGGAAATCCCGGGTAAAAAGCAAATTGCTGCCTTCTCCGATGTGAAGCAGAGGCTTGGGCAACTTGTCAAAGTTAAGGCCCTCAAGCTCTTTGACATTCTCATACTCCACAAAACACTCGCAGGACACCTTCATCCGGAAAGTGTTCTGCGAACTCAAGTCATATTTCAGTTTGATTCTCACTGCTCTTCCTGTCTATTTCTCTTCGTATGTGGAAGCAAGGAAAAGTTCCTTCATCTGCGAATCGTCAATCTTGGAAGGAGAATCTATCATCACGTCCCGTCCCTGATTGTTCTTCGGGAATGCTATATAATCCCTGATGGTCTCCTGTCCTCCGAAAAGCGCGCATACGCGGTCAAAGCCGAATGCCAATCCTCCGTGAGGAGGCGCACCGAACTTGAACGCATTGATAATGAAGCCAAACTTATATTCCGCGTCTTCCTTGCTGATGCCGAGTACTTCGAACATACGGCTCTGCATGGAGGCATCGTGAATACGTATCGATCCTCCGCCAAGTTCCGTTCCATTCAGCACAAAATCGTATGCGTTGGCACAAACTCTCTCCAAATCCTCCTTCTTATCTGAATAGAACCACTTTTCGTGCTCCGGCTTAGGAGCCGTGAAAGGATGGTGCATGGCATAGAATCTCTGGTCCTCCTCGCTCCATTCGAGAAGAGGGAAATCCACAACCCACAATGGGGCGAATACATGAGGATCACGATATCCTAAACGGTTGCCAAGTTCTATACGAAGCACGCCGAGCTGAGTCTGTGTCTTGCGCTTAGGTCCACAAAGAACAAGGAGCAAATCTCCCTTTTCGGCGCCACACGCAGCCCCCACTTCAGAAAGTTTCTCCGGCGAGAAGAACTTGTCCACACTTGACTTTATGCTGCCGTCCGCGTTGAATTTGACATATACAAGCCCCTTGGCTCCCACCTGCGGACGTTTAACCCATTCGGTGAGTTCATCCAATTGCTTGCGCGTGTACTCTGCGCATCCTTTGACACAAACGGCACCCACATACTCGGAACCGTCAAATACGCTGAATCCACACCCCTTCACAACGGAACTGATATCGTTGATTTCCATTCCGAAACGGATATCCGGCTTGTCCGAGCCATACTTATCCATGGCATCGTACCATCTCATCCTCGGAAGAGGATCAGGGATATCCACGCCAAGCGCATTTTTGAACATCTGACGCATCATTCCCTCGAAAGTTTCCAGCACGTCTTCCTGCTCCACAAAGCTCATCTCGCAGTCGATCTGGGTAAACTCCGGCTGACGATCGGCCCGAAGATCCTCATCACGAAAGCACCTCACTATCTGGAAATATCTGTCATACCCTGACACCATCAGCAACTGCTTGAATGTCTGAGGAGACTGAGGAAGAGCATAGAACATACCTGGATTCATACGGGAAGGCACCACGAAATCACGGGCTCCTTCAGGAGTGGACTTTATAAGATACGGAGTTTCAATCTCCATAAATCCCTTGGAATCCAAATAGGTACGAATCTCCTGCGCCAAACGGTGACGCAAGGCGAGCGCCCTCTGAAGAGGCGGCCTGCGAAGATCGAGGTAGCGGTACTTTGCCCGGAGATCCTCACCACCGTCACTGTCTTCTTCGATTGTGAACGGAGGTGTAACAGACTTGTTAAGTATGTTGATGTGTTCAAGTTTGATCTCTATCTCACCGGTTGGAATCTTAACATTTTTGCTAGAACGCTCCACCACTTCTCCAGTGGCCTGAATCACATATTCACGTCCGAGAGACGCAGCCACGGCGACAAGGTCCGACTCCGCATCGCTTTCAACTACAAGCTGTGTTATACCATAGCGATCACGCAGGTCGATAAATGTCATTCCGCCAAGTTTTCGAGATTTCTGCACCCATCCCGCAAGGGTTACTTTCTTCCCTTTGTCCGAGAGCCTGAGCTCTCCACAAGTATTGGTTCTGTACATATATAATGCAATGTTTTTTTCCAAATAACAAACATACGCATTTTTTTGCGATTTTGCGTATTTTTGCGCCATAAAAAGACATTGCTTATGAGGTCCGTAGCCATACTTGGAGCCGGGGCTGCCGGCTGTTTCTGTGCAGTATCCGTCAAACGCAGACATCCGGACTGGAGCGTGACGGTTCTGGAAGCCGGAGCCGCACCGATGGCAAAGCTATCTCTTACCGGCGGCGGAAGATGCAACATCACCAACACCTTCGAACATGTGCGCAGCATAAAGGAAGTCTATCCAAGAGGCGGTTCTCTGATGAAACGTCTCCTAAAAGAATTCTCTCAGGACGACCTTCTGGCATGGTTTGGCAAAGAAGGCATCCGTTTCACGGCGCAGGAGGACGGATGTGTGTTCCCATGCTCGCAGGACGCGATGCAGATCGTAAATTGCCTGCGCACGCTGATGAGAGAAGAGGGCGTGCAGTGCAAATGCGGAATGCGCGTGACCGGCATTGTTCCGGAAGAAGGCGCGTTCCGGGTCATACTCCAGGATGGGGCCGATCTCACCTTCGACAAAGTGATCCTGTGTATAGGAGGAAGCAATTCCGACTTTTTGAGAAAACTGCTGCCTGAAGACATTGAGATAACAAATACAGTCCCTTCACTTTTCACGTTCAGAATTCAGAATGAAGACCTGAAGACACTTATGGGTACGGTCGTTCCAAATGTCAGACTCAACATCCCAGGAAGCAAATTCTGCTCTGAAGGTACTCTTCTCGTTACGGACTGGGGGTTAAGCGGACCGGCGGCGCTGAAACTGTCCTCACATGCAGCCCGCTACCTGTACGAGCACCAATACAAGGCACCCCTGACAATCAATTGGGGAGGAACCGGAGAGGAGCGGATTCGGGAAGAATTGGGCCGCATTGCAAAAGACAACCCCCGCAAGCATATAAGCAGCATCGGACTATCGCACCTGACATCAAGGCTTTGGACTCATCTGTGCGGAAAAGCCGGCATCAAAACAGAATCAAGATGGCAAGATCTCGGCGGCAAGCCCCTCAATAAACTCATATCCACGATTACCGCTGACGAAGAGGCCATTACAGGGCGCGCGGCATTTAAGGAAGAATTCGTCACATGCGGCGGTGTGGCCTTGAGCGAAGTGAATCCGGCTACGCTGGAAAGCAAGAGATACCCCGGGCTGCATTTCGCAGGAGAAGTTCTGGACATAGACGCCGTAACCGGCGGGTTCAATCTTCAGGCCGCATGGAGCACCGCCTATGTCATCTCGGAGCATTTATAAGATTTTTTATATATTTGCGACTTGTACATAAACCAAAAAACCTTTTCGTGATGAGTGGAATCTTAAACGAAATTTGCAGCCAGTACACACTTCCTCAAGAAGTTAAGGCTATGGGGGTTTATCCCTATTACAGACCTATAGCTTCAGGGCAGGATCCTGTGGTCACCATGGCTGACGGGTCAAAAGTCCTTATGTTCGGGTCAAATTCCTATCTCGGACTTTCAGACGACCCACGGCTCAAAGAAGCAGCCGTCGCAGCAATCAGAAAATACGGGACAAGCTGCTCAGGCAGCCGTTTCCTGAACGGAACTCTTGACATCCATGAAGAGCTCGAAGCCAAACTTGCAAAATTTGTAGGCAAAGATGCAGCAGTGACATACAGCACCGGATTTCAGGTAAACCTCGGGGTCGTAAGTTGCCTTGGGTTCAGAGGAGGATACACATTCCTCGATGCCCTTGACCATGCCTGCATAATAGACGGAAGCAGGCTGGGATTTGCCGAGATTCGCAAATTCGCACACAATGACATGGATGCCCTGGAATCCAAACTCAAACTGGTTCCGTCCGATGCACCCAAGCTGATTGTCGTGGATGGAGTTTATTCTATGGAAGGAGACATTGCTCCCGTTCCAAAAATGGTGGAGCTGTGCGAAAAGTACAATGCTTCCCTTATGATAGATGACGCGCACGGTCTGGGCGTCATAGGCAAAAACGGCTCCGGGACCGCCAGTCACTTCGGCCTCACCGACAAGGTGGATCTCATTATGGGCACGTTCTCCAAGAGTTTCGGCTCTCTGGGAGGCTTCATTGCCGGAGACGATACCGTCATAAATTACCTCAAGCACAACTCAAGAAGCCTTATTTTCAGCGCTTCCATGACACCTGCCGCAGTAGCAGCCGCATCAAAAGCTCTGGATATAATGCTCGAAGAGCCGGAGCGCAGAGAAAATCTGTGGAAAGTCACGCTTCATGCACAGAAAGCATTCAAAGAGAGAGGATTCGACACCGGACACACACAGTCCCCTATCATCCCGCTCTTTGTAAGAGATACCATAAAAGCGATGAAAATCGTGCGTCTGGCATACGAAAAAGGAGTATTCATCACTCCGGTAATCGCACCGGCGGTACCGGAAAAAGACGTACTCATAAGATTTGCACTTATGGCCACCCACACCTGTGAGCAGGTGGACGAGGCCGTGGAGAAACTTACGGACATTTTCAAAGAACTGGAGGTAATAGCATAGCATGGTCATTCTCATAACCGGCATAACTTCGGGCTTCGGCAAGGCCATGGCCGCGAAACTGTCCTCCGAAGGACACAAGGTGTATGGTACACACAGAAAAGAGGTGGAACATATCCCGGGAGTTACTTATATCACTGCGGAAGTTACAGACGACGCTCAGGTCGAAGCCGCAGTCCGACAGGTCATAGACACGGAAGGACGCATTGACGTCTTCATCAACAATGCCGGCATGGGTATCGGTGGGCCGCTCGAATTCTGCAGCCTCGAAGATGCGTCCCGCCAAATGGACGTCAACTGGATGGGAATGGTAAGGTTTCTGCACTTCGTCCTGCCTCAGATGCGCAGGCAGAAATATGGCAAAATAATCTGTTTCAGCTCAATAGGCGGACTCATCGGATTGCCTTACCAGGGCCTGTACTCTGCATCAAAATACGCTGTCGAAGGGTATTGCGAGGCCCTGAGGCTGGAAGTGAAGGAGTTCGGAATCAAGGTGGTGGTGATAGAGCCGGGTGACTTTTCCACCAACTTTACAGCCCAGCGCAAATGCGTGGCCGGCTCCGGGGCCGCTATGGCATACCCGTCTTATGAACGTTCCCTCAAGGGCATCGAGAAAGATGAGATGACGGGACTGAAACCGGAGTTTCTGGCAGACAGGGTGTCCAGAATAATCCGCAAGAAATCTCCGCACTACAGCTATATAATTGCCTCGCCTCTTCAGAAACTTTCGGTCGTGGCCAAGGCAATTCTCCCACGAAGGCTGTTCTATTGGATATTGTCAAAGTACTACAATCTGTAATTGTGGCTCAGGAGACCGGTTATAAGGATGTTATGGACAAGAGCGTAAGCCTCACACAGCTATTTTTGATTTTCTTCAAGATGGGAGCGTTCACTATCGGCGGAGGCTACGCAATGATTCCCCTGATAGAGAAAGAACTCACCAAAAGGGAATGGATATCCGAGGAAGATCTCCAGGATATTGTGGTTCTAGCACAAAGCGCACCGGGGCTTCTTGCCGTGAACATGGCCATATACAGCGGTTACAGACTCGCCGGTCTAAAGGGCAGTATCGTGGCTTCTGTCGGAGCCGTACTTCCGTCATTTGTGATCATACTCGCCATCGCCATGGCATTCACTTCATTCAAAGACAACAAGGTAATAGCGAGCATATTCCAGGGCGTAAGGCCCGTAGCTGTAGCCCTTATTCTCGTTCCTGCAGCCAATATGGCCAAATCAGGATGCAAGACATGGTGGGCATGGCTGATTGCCGCAGTCACTCTTTTCGCCGTGGCATTCATGAAAGTATCACCTATATGGATTATTCTCGTAACCATCCTTGTGGCGTCGGGAATTGCCATATTAAGCAAAAGGAGGAAATGATGGGTCTTTTGCTTTGGCAGTTGTTTGAAACTTTCTTCATAATCGGCCTCTTCAATTTCGGTGGCGGAGGTGCGATGCTGTCGCTCATCCAGGCCGAAGTCGTGCATAATCATGCATGGATATCCGAGCAAGCGTTTACTGATATCGTGGCCATTTCCCAGTCCACCCCCGGGCCAATCGGTATCAACTGTGCCACCTACGTCGGCTATCAGGTAATGCACGATGCCGGATACGGCAACCTTTTGGCCGTTCTCGGCTCCGCATCCACCACGCTGGCTCTGGTGCTGCCGTCATTCATACTGTTCTTCGCTATCATAAAAGTATTCAACCGATTCCACGACCACCCGGTGTTCGTCTCTGTCATGACGGGGTTGAAACCGGTGGTTGCAGGAATGATAGGGGCCGCCGCGCTCATTCTCATACTCAGAATAAATTTCGGGTGGAACTCTCTGGACATCAGCATTATCTCCGAGAATTTCCCTGACTGGAAAGCCTGGACGATGTTCGCGACATCATTCTTACTCGCCTACACCAAAAAAGTCGGGCCCATCGCACTTCTTCTCGCTGCCGGAGTCATCGGTCTGCTTGTGTATTAGAGGTTTGCCTATTAATTTGGCAAATTTCAATAAAACTTATACCTTCCCGTCTTTGACACTTAGTTTTTTAGAAACAAGGATAATTCAAGGCCTCAGACCGCTGAGTTGGCGATTTGGGGTCTTTGTGTTTTTCTGACTTTGTTGTAGACAATCACTTTTAGGGCCTGCGGTCGAGGGACTTCGGACCGGTACGCACCTGTCGGTGCTATCCCTCCCACGCTTAAGCGCGCGACACCTCCGCTTGGGAGGAACTGAAAAAGAGCATCGAAGAGCTAGCTCTTTGTGTGAGAGAACATTTCGGAACGAAGCCTGAATCCCCCGACCTGTTGCACAACGGGGATGTGTGCCGAATACTGAACATCAGCAAGCGAACGCTCCAGCACTATCGGGACACCTCCATGCTGCCCTTTATCCAAATCGGGCATAAGTGCTATTACAAACGTGAGGATGTGGAAGCACTCCTCAAAAAGTCGAACCGAAAAATACAATGACTATGGAACACGAAATCGTAAATAAAGAAACGCCCGAGATGAAACAACTCATCTCAGGCATCAAAGAAGTGAGCAAACGCCTTCGGGAGATTGCCCAAACGCATCGCCCGCTGTTCGGGGGAGAAATCTACCTCACGGGGCGAGAGGTCTGCGAACGGCTTTTCATCAGTCCTCGCACCTTGCAGGATTATCGGGACAAGGGCATTATCCCCTACACCCAAATCGCAGGGAAAATCCTCTATCGCCTCTCAGACATCAACAGACTACTACAAGAAAACTATCATTCTATGAATTCAAAAAGTTATGGTCATAGGTGAAGGTTAATAGACCACGACTAATTCTTGAAATTACTAGATGGGAAGAGATGCCGTATTCTTCCCATCATTCTTTTACTAAGAATTTCTCTATTATATCTGTGAGAGAGTTTATCAGAAGTTCTCTTCCTTTTTTTGAATTCCATTCTATCCCACAGAATGTTGATCGATTACCTCTCAGTATAAGATAGTATAGTCCTCCGACTAAAACAGCTAATAAGGCTCGCGGATCCACTCCCATATCCAAACGTATTTTGGAAGAGATATTGGGCATTATTTCTTGTAGTGTATTTTCCCTACTTCTTGCACTTTTACGAGTCAGCTTGTTATTAACCCTGAGTTCCCAAAGCATTACTTCTTGCATCTCCTTATTTTGATACAGGTTAGTAACAAGGTTCGTTGCCATCCTATGGAAATACTCAATAACACTGCATGAACTCATATCAATACTACAAAGGACATCGTTGATAAAGTAATCAAATTTGCTCGTATATGCTTTTATCAATCCATTATCATCAGTAAAGCGTCTTGTTAAAACGGAGACATCTGTTCTGGACTCCGTTGCCACTTGTTTGATAGATACAGCCGACAAGCCATCCCTCAGAACAATATTGGATACTACTTTGAATATATCATTTTCAATTTCTTTTGCCGTTCTTCTTCTTGCCATATCTTTTATTTTTAATGCGGAAGGGCGAGGAATACTCCTCACCCTTCTTTTTAGCCTTTCTATCTAAAAAACAATCTTACTAGATAAGATCGTTTTGTCTTTTACAAATCAGAACTTTAGTGCTACTCCTATGGATAAATCTGGAATTGAAGCTGGACTTAATAGTGTATAGTAAGTCATTCCCCAACTCCCATCTTTAACGTGACTTTGGGATCTATGCCCAAAAGGAACGGCAAACTGAAGTCCTGCGTCCGCAAAGATATAGAATTTGTTAGAGTTAAACAAAGGAAGTATTCCTCCTATTCCAATACCAGCACCTGTGTAATAAGGTTTGTTTTCTATTGGAGTTTCGGAAAAGAACACCCCACCTAATACCTTGAATTTGGCATAAAATCCTTTATCAATCGTTCCCTTCAGATAGTATTTCATAGATGGAGTTATAGATATATTTACTGGAACAAGCCAACAATGGGTTGTTATATCTCCCCCTATAGATATTTTGGACGATAGGGGAACTTCCGCACCTATATTTGCTCCAAAGAAAAAGGATTGAGGTTTAGTTGTCAAGAAGAAACTTTTATCTGCGCTTTTTTTGTTATCCTGTGCAAATCCTTTAAATGAAAAGGAGTAACACAAACACCAGAAAAATAAAAGAGCAAACTTTCTTAGTATAATCATCTTCTGCGCTTCCATATCATTACTTCTTTATTAGGTGTATTGAGTTCTTTCAAAATCAATAAACCATTGTCTTCTGAAAACTGATACTCTAATGCAATTTCACTAACGGCAACTCTTGCGGTCTCAAAGCTCCTAAGGGAGGAATTTGTAGAACCCTCTTCTTGTTTAACAATCTCATTCGTGTCAGAGGTTGGGGTGTACATAGGCGTTTCCTTTGTGCAAGAAAAACGCCCAATACAACAAGTCCGACAAAAATGGATGTCAGACTTTTCGTAATCTTCGAATTGTCCTTCGTAATAATAACTTAATCATTTAGTTTATTCTATTCTGTGAGTTATAACTCACATCGCGAAGATAATACAAACTTTCAATATAATGCAATTATCAGGATAAAAAATACAACCAGCTGTAATACAGCATAATAAATCGCTCATAAAATGAAATATATTATATTGACATCGCTCTCTCCATATCCCTTGCAATCTTTTGGTCAGTGATTTGGGCATAGATTTGCGTGCTGGCAATGGACGAATGCCCCATCATCTTGGCGATGCTCTCTATCGGAATGCCAGCCTCCAAGGTCAGCGTGCCGAAGCTGTGGCGGGCACAGTGCCAAGTTAGCGGAGTTCGAAAGCCACACGCCAAGCCCACGGCTTTGATATGGGTTAGTAGTTTGCCCTTGCTCATCGTATCGGGGAATATCTTATAATCCCTCTTGCTCTCCTCCTTGGTGTAAAGCGAAAGTATCTGCTCCGCTATCGGGTGTAGTGGGATTAGGCTCTCGACTTCTGTCTTTTGTCGTGCCTTGCGGATATATCAAGTCAGCAAATGCCAAGAGCTTTGCCACATCACCTTTGGATAGGAAACGAGGTTTGCGCTCCACTGCTTCATACTTCCCCTCTTCAAACGGATTGAAGCGTATTGTCCCCTGACTGACGGCTCGATACATCAACCGGCTCAACCAACACAAATGCCTGTTTATCGTTGCAGGGGCGTAGCCCTCCTTGTTCCATTGTACGGAGGTCTTATCGCAGGGAGAATCGACACTTGGTCTCTTCACA